>ERZ1673722.80-NODE-80-length-127947-cov-10.575681_pt1 | contig 127947 bp, 127 predicted proteins | sample MGYA00580222_ERZ1673722 | MGnify/ENA primary metagenome ERZ1673722 (study PRJEB41218, sample SAMN15661750) | gut metagenome | host: Homo sapiens | place: Canada: London | collected 2015-08-20/2019-03-30 | study: EMG produced TPA metagenomics assembly of... | reverse complement strand
ATACTGTTTTCTTCAAGGATCGAGAGGCCAACTACGTTAATAAATTAAATCCCAAACAAATTTAATAGCCCACCACCCGGCTAAATGCAACCACGCCGAACAGCATAAACAACACCAGATAAATTCCCAGTAATACTGCGAATATGATCAGCTGTGCTCTGCAGAAGTTTCTCCGGTTAATATTACCGTTACTTTCGAATGCCCATACAAAATACATGACTATTCCAACACACGGGATCAGTAATACGATCAATGTCAGTATCCAGTCTTTTAGATCCATTGGAGAGTTGTCTGACTGCTCATTTCTGTTCCGGCTGTACTGCTGGCTGTAATCGTATTGATTGTCCTGATATACGAATTTATTATCCTGTGAATCCTCTGATCCGGTTGCTTCCGACTCTGGTTCTTCCTTCTCTTCCGGCTCTCCTGCCGGTTCTTCTGTTGATTCACCGTAACTGTAGACCTCGTCAGCGGTTACCTGCTTATTTTCTTCATCCATCTGTCATTGCTCCTTTGCCTTATTTATTTTTGTGTCTATCTTATCATTTCAGGGCTCCGAACGCAACATCCATGAACAGTCGAAGCAGATTATAGTGGTAATAACTCATTGGCGGCTGATCCGGAAAATACCGATACATACGCCACACGTAGTAAATCACCATAAGAACCACACACACGACACAGCCTGTCTTAAACCATTTTCCAATCGGCTTCTTACAGATATAGCGCTTCCATGCAAATATCACCACACCTGCTGCAAATGCATAGATAAACGGGTGCATCTTCCATGCTCCTTTGAAGTCCAGATGCAAAAGCCGGATTCCTGCTCTTGTAAGTCCGCATGCCGGACAGGGAAATCCTGTGATCCAGACCATAGGGCAGATACCCGGCAGAAATTGACTTCCAAATACAAAATAGGCGATTATAAATATAACCGCCCATTTTGCCTTCTTTATATCATTTTTTAATAATACAAATCCGTCTTTCAATATCTTTTTCATCCTGTTATGAGATAACTTTCTTCGGACATTTTACTGCACAGGCACCACAGTCTTTACATTTCTCGTAGTCGATGTGCGCAATGTTATTTTCCACTGTAACAGCTTCAAACTTACATGCTTTCTCACACATCTTACATCCGATACATCCGGCTGTACATGCCTGCATAACTGCTTTACCTTTGTCCTGTGAATTACATTTTACCAGATGCTTCTGATCATATGGCACGATCTCGATCAGGTGTTTTGGACATACAGCTACACATTTTCCACATGCTTTACATGCTTCTTTATCTACAACTGCCACACCGTTTACAATGTGGATCGCATCGAACGGACATGCCTGAACACAGCTTCCGTCTCCAAGACATCCATAAGAACAGGCTTTCGGTCCGCCGTCCTGCATCATGTTGACCATAGTACAGTCGCTCAGTCCGTGATATTCATATTCCTGTTTTGCTTTCTCACAGTCTCCGCCACATTTTACAAATGCAACTTCGTGTACCTGTGCACCTGCAGCAACGCCCATGATCTCTCCGACTTTTGCTGCTACCGGAGCGCCTCCGACCGGACATCCGCCGACTTCAGCTTCTCCTTTTACGATTGCTGCTGCAAGTCCGGAACATCCGGCATAACCACAGCCACCGCAGTTATTTCCAGGAAGAACGCCCAGGATGGCTTCTTCTCTTTCATCTACCTCTACCGCAAATTTCTTACCGGCAACGCCGAGGAATACACCAATGAATAATCCGGTGCCTCCTACGATAACTGCCGCAAGAATAATACCTGTAACACTCATTGTCTGCCTCCTCCTAAATTAATCCTGAGAATCCACAGAACGCGATCGCCATCAGACAAGCTGTGATCAGTACGATCGGAGTTCCCTGGAAGGACTCTGAAATATCATTGTATTCCATCTTCTCACGGATACCGGCCATGATCACGATCGCGATCAGGAATCCGACAGATGTACCAATACCATTGACAACACCTTCTAAGATAGAATATTCTTTCTGAACATTTGTAAGTGCCACACCAAGAACCGCACAGTTTGTTGTGATCAGTGGAAGATACACACCAAGTGCTTTATACAATGATGGCATACTCTTTTTCAGGAACATTTCTACAAACTGTACCAAAGCTGCGATAAACAGAATGAATACGATTGTCTGCAGATATTCAAATCCCAGCGGAACCAGGATGAATTTATAGATCAGTCCCGTAAAGAATGATGATAATGTGATAACGAATACAACTGCTCCACCCATACCGGTTGCAGTCTCAACCTTCTTCGAAACACCAAGGAACGGACAGATTCCAAGGAACTGGCTGAGTACAACGTTATTTACGATAGCTGAACCAATTGCAATAATCAATAACTCTTTCATACTATGTACTCCTCCTACTCTTCATTCCCTGTCGGGAATACTTTGCTTCCGCATCCGCCGCATGATGCACAGTCTGTGCCGCATCCCTGTGGCTCGGCAATCTTCTTGCCTTTCTGTGCTGCGTGTCTCTTCAGTCTGTTCATACCTGCAACCAGGAATGCAAGAACAAGGAATGCTCCTGCCGGCAGGATGAAGATTGTTACCGGTACATATCCGCCTTTTCCTGCTGCTGCGTCTGCAAGTGGAAGAATCTGAACACCGAAGATTGCTCCGGTTCCGATAAACTCACGCACGATCGCGATACAGGTCAGACCAAATGTAAATCCAAGTCCCATACCAATACCATCAAAGATAGATGGAAGTACCGGGTTCTTGGATGCATAACTTTCTGCACGTCCAAGGATAATACAGTTAACAACGATCAGCGGGATGTAAAGTCCAAGTGAATCATACAGACTTGGAACGAATCCCTCTAAAAGGAACTGTACAATTGTTACGAAAGATGCTACGACTACGATGAATGCCGGCATTCTGACTGAATCCGGAATCACCTTACGTAACATAGAGATCAACATATTTGACAGTACAAGTACGACTGTTGTGGACAGTCCCATACCTAAACCGTTAATAGCGGATGTTGTTACCGCCAGGGTCGGACACATTCCTAACATCAGAACGAAGGTAGGATTTTCTTTGATCAGACCGTTATATACTCTTTCAGTACATTTATTCATGACTAACTACCTCCTGTTTATTTAAATGCATTCTGATAATATCCGAGTGCTGCATTGACAGCTCCTGTTACTGCTCTTGAAGTAATGGTTGCACCACTTAAGGCATCGATCTGTTCTCCGTCTCCACCGTCTTTGGAAACCACGAATTTATCAGCCTGTTTATTCACATACTGGTTATAGAATGAAGGCTCTGTAGCTTTCATACCAAGACCTGCTGTCTCGCTGATAGAAAGAATAGATACACCGTTGATCGTACCGTCTTTCTTAATACCAACTGTAATCTGGATATTGCCGCCGAATCCGTCTTTGTCTGTTGTTGTGATGACATATCCTGCATCACCTGCTGTACAGACTTCGTCGATCGTTGCATTGACACCCATATCTTTTACAGCTTTGTCTGCAGCCTTCTGATCTACATCTTCTGCTTTGAAATCATCCAGTTTTACATCTGAAAATACTGCCTGCCATGCTTCTTTTTTGGCTGTCTCCTGTGACTGTGCGATCGGAGTCTTGGTAACTTCATATACCGCACCAAGAAGGACTCCTGCAATTACAGTAATCAGTGTAAGGATCAGTGTATTCTTAACAATCTTATTCATTATTTTTCTCCTCCTTTACCAAATGGTTTTGGAAGAGTAACTCTCTCGATCAATGGCACCAGAAGGTTACTGATGATGATCGCATAAGAAACTCCTTCTGCAGAACCGCCAAACAGACGGAACAGACCTGTTAACACACCAAGGATAATACCGTATACAAACTGTCCTTTCGGTGTGATCGGAGATGTTACATAATCGGTTGCCATGAACCATGCACCAAGCATCAGTCCGCCTCCGCAGAGATGTGCTGTGATGTACTGTGGATCAAAGAATCCGACATCCGGATTTGCAATATGTCCGAAGATTCCGACAAAGATCACAAATGTAACAATGTATGTTCCAGGAATTCTGAGATCAATTACTCCCATAAGGATCAGGAAGATTGCTCCGATCACAATTGCGATCACGGATGTCTCACCGATTGTTCCAGGAATTCTACCGATCAGCATATCCATCGTATTCACTGTATTACCTGCTTTTAACTGTGCAAGTGGTGTAGCCCCTGTCACACCATCATATACAAAGCTTGTCATCTGGCTTGTAAATGAAAGCAGAAGGAAACATCTTGCGCCGAGAGCCGGGTTCATAAAGTTCTGTCCCAGACCTCCGAATAACTGTTTTACGATCAGAATAGCAAATACACTACCGATTGCTCCCATCCACCACGGAGCTGTAGGAGGCATATTCAGTCCGAGTAACAGTCCTGTTACTGCTGCACTCCAGTCATTGATCGTAATCTTCTTGTGCATTAATTTTTCGTATATGTATTCCGTCAATACTGCTACAACCGTTGTTGTAACCAGCATTCCGAATGCCGGCAGTCCAAAGTTCCATACACCAAATGCAGATGCCGGCAAAAGTGCGATGGCCACCAGCATCATAATATTACTGGTAGTCGCTTTGGAACGAATATGTGGTGAAGATGACATTTTCAAATTGTTCTCACTCACTTTTGTTCACCTCTTCTTCTTTCTTGTTTTATTTTTTCTTTCTACGGTTCGCTAAAGCAATCTTTCTCATAGATCCGATCGCCTGTTTCAGCGGCCGTTTTGCCGGACATACGAAACTGCACGAACCACATTCCATACATTCGAGTCCTTCATGTTTTGTAAACTTCTCTTCGTCATGATGTTCTGCATAATCCGCCAGTCTCGATGGAATCAGGCGGCTTGGACAGGCTTCTACACAGCGTCCGCAGTTGATACATGCAGACGGCTCCATCTTAGCCACTTCATCTTTGGTAAATCCAAGAATTGATGAAGATGTCTTTGTTACAGGTACATCTAATGAGAACATGGAGAATCCCATCATCGGACCACCGGAGATCAGTTTCTCAGGCTCTGTCTTAAATCCTCCTGCTGCTTCTACCAGTTCCTGCTGGTTCATACCAAACGGAACTCGGAAGTTACCTGGTTCTGCAACCGCATCACCACTGACTGTCACTACACGCTCCATAGAAGGCTTTCCTTCTACCACTGCCTGGTAAACACTTACCATTGTAGCCACGTTATCTACAACGCATCCTGCATCTGCCGGAAGCATTGCAGAATTGATCGCACGTCCTGTTGTTGCATAGATAAGCTGACGCTCACCACCCTGAGGATACTTGGTCTTCAGAGCCATCACCTCGATACGTGGTTCATCTTTCGTCAGTTCTTTTAATTTTTCGATACAATCCGGTTTGTTGTCCTCTACGCCAAAGATTCCTTTTGCGTTGTCGAACAGACGGAGAATGATCTTCATTCCTCCGACCAGCTTTTCCGGAGTCTCGATCATTGTTCTGTAGTCAGCGGTGATATATGGCTCACACTCTGCACAGTTTGCAATGATATAATCAATCTTTTCCGGTTCCTTCGGTGAAAGCTTTACTCTGGTAGGGAAACCTGCACCACCCATACCTACAACCCCCGCTGTTCCAATCGCATTCAGAATGTCTTCTTTGCTCATATCTTCTAACGGAGTCACTTCCGGATATTCCACTTCTTTGTACTCGCCATCATTCTCGATCACGATACTGTTCACTCTTCCGCCTGTCGGGTTCAGATGCGGTGCAATAGCCTTTACTGTTCCGGATACAGATGCATAGATCGGAGCAGACACAAATCCTCCTGCTTCTGCTATCATCTGGCCTTTTAAAACATGATCGCCAACAGCTACCACAGGATTTGCCGGAGCACCGATATGCTGTGATACAGGATACACCAGATCGCCCTTAGGTTTTACTTCGACAATTGCCTTATCTTTAGCCAGGCTCTTGCCGTCATCCGGGTGGATTCCACCCTTAAATGTTAACAATGCCATCCTTTTTTCCTTCCTTCCTATTTACTCTTTATATAATATACAGGAAAAATAGACAATTTTCTATAGAAAGTGACTAATTCCATTGTATATTTTCATGAACATCTTGTTGCATTTTTAACAAATGCATATACGCACAGAAAACCTGCCATAGGCAGGTTTCCCAAGATAGTACATCATTGAGCCTTTTTACTTATCCCGGCTCATTGTTATCTTTAGCTTCAGAAAGGATAGAGGAAATCGCCTCTATCCTTGTATATCTGTCACAATATTATTCAGCGTCTGTCTCTTCAGAAGCTTCTTCCGGCTGTTCTAATGCTTTCATGCTCAGGCTGATCTTCTTCTCAGCTTCGTTCAGGTCTACGACCTGAGCTGTGATCTCCTGTCCTACTGAAAGTACATCTGACGGTTTGTCAACATGAGCTCTTGAAATCTGTGAAACATGAAGTAATGCATCTACTCCAGGAGCTAATTCAACGAATGCTCCGAAGTCTGTCATTCTTGCAACTTTTCCTGTGATCACTGTTCCTACTGCATAATCCTCTGCTGCATTTGCCCATGGATTTGTCTCCGGGAATTTCAGGCTGAGTGCGATCTTTGTATCATGGATATCTTTGATCATCACTTCCACTTTATCTCCTACCTGGAATACTTTCTTAGGATTCTCAACACGTCCCCAAGACATTTCGGAGATATGAAGAAGACCATCTACTCCTCCAAGATCGATGAATGCTCCGAAATCTGTAACGTTCTTTACAGTTCCTTCCATTCTGTCTCCTACACTGATCTTTGCAAACAGTTCTTTCTGTTTTTCAGCACGTTCAGCAACAAGAAGCTGTCTTCTGTCACCGATCACGCGGTTTCTTCTAGGATTGAACTCGCTGATCACGAACTCGATCTCCTGTCCCTGATATTTGCTCAGGTCTTTTTCATATGTGTCAGAAACAAGGCTTGCAGGAATGAATACTCTTGCTTCGTCAACTACTACGCTTAATCCACCGCCAAGAATCTGAGTTACAGGAGCTTTTAATACTTCATGATTCTCGAATGCTTCTTTTAATCTTTCATTTCCTTTTTCTGCTGCAAGTCTCTTGTATGTCAGCAGAACCTGTCCTTCTCCGTCATTTACCTTCAGGACTTTTGCGCTCATCTGATCACCAACAGATACAACTGTTGTAAGATCAACATTTGCCTCGTTAGTATATTCGTTTCTTGTAATGATACCGTCTGCTTTGTAGCCTATATTCAAGATGATTTCATCAGGTTTAACGTCGATGACTGTACCATCTACAACCTCTCCATTTCTTATTGTCTTAAAAGACTCTTCCAACATTTGTTCAAAAGTTAATTCTGACATTATTTTGAACCTCCTCAATTATTTTATTGGGCGTGGATGCCCCTGCTGTAATACCTACTGATTCCACGGACCTTAATTGATTAATATCCAAATCGTCAAGTGTCTGTATATAGTACGTATTCAAACATTCCTCTTTGCAGATTTCAAATAGCTTCTGAGTATTCGAACTACGTTTATCACCTATCACAACCATAGCATCTACTCTCGCTGCAATTTGACGGGCTTCGGTCTGCCTTTCTTTCGTCGCATTGCAAATCGTATTTAAAACAACTATATCATACCTCTTTTTCGAAATAATTTCAACTAATTCTTTGAATTTATTGTAGTTAAATGTCGTCTGGGCCACGATACATACTTTCTGATCTTTATCCGGCAATTCAAATCGTTCTGCATCTTCCGGTGTCTGCACCACCGTCACCTGTTCTCCTGCCCAGCCGCGGATTCCCTGCACCTCCGGATGCTCACCGTTTCCGACAATCACAATGTATGAGCCCTCTGCGCTTTTTTCTGCAACGATCTTATGAATCTTCTTCACAAAAGGACACGTTGCATCCACACAGGTGATTCCACGTTCTTCCAGGATATCGTAGATATATTTCGCCACACCATGAGACCGTATCACTACCACATCCGCATCTGCCGTTTTCAGTTCTTCTTCATCATTCAGGACTTCTACACCGTGGCTTCTCAGATCCTTGATCACTTCTTCATTATGGATGATCGGTCCGTAGGTAAATATCTTCTCTCCCCGGTATTGTTCTATCTGTTGGTATACGGTATCTAACGCACGCTTCACTCCGAAGCAGAATCCTGCTGTCTTTGCAAGTTCGACACTCATATCATGCAATTCCTTTCTCTGCCAACATTATCTATCTGCACAGATCTACGATCGTTTTCACCACTTCGGCGATCGTCATGTCCGAGCTGTCTACAAGAACCGCATCCTCCGCCTGCTTCAGCGGTGCGATCTCACGCGTCATATCTCTGCGGTCACGCTCTTCAATGTCATGTGCGATCTCTTCCAGATTACAGTCTTCCCCTTTTTCCTGCAGTTCCTGGTAACGTCTCTTAGCCCGCGTCTCGACGCTTGCCGTCAGATATACTTTCACATCCGCATGCGGAAGAACACAGGTTCCGATGTCTCTTCCGTCCATGATCACATTCTGTGTCTTTGCAAGATTCTGCTGCAATTCCAGCAGTTTCTTACGCACTTCCGGAATTGCGGAGGTTACAGATGCCATATTTCCCACCTCTTCATTTCTCAGACGTGATGAAATATCCTTTCCGTTCAGGTATACATGCTGTACGGCATCTTCATATGCGATCGTCACTTCCGCATCCTTGCATGCTTCGATCACTTTCTCTGTCTCTTGCGGCTGGATCCCTTTATCCAGAAAATGAATCGCAAGACCTCTGTACATGGCTCCTGTATCTACGTAAATGTATCCTTTTTCCTTTGCTACAAGCTTCGCAATCGTGCTTTTTCCGGCACCTGCCGGTCCGTCTATCGCTACATTATATCCCATGGTATCTCTCCTCTGTTTTTATTTTCTATTTTATTCATCTGCGTTTTCTATTCCGGTTCCCGCCGCATACGCTGTAGACCAGGCAATCTGAAGGTTAAATCCACCCGTCACTGCATCCAGATCCAGAACCTCTCCGGCAAAATGTAATCCTTTCACAAGTCTTGATTCCATCGTTCCCGGATCAACTTCTTTGATCTTGATTCCACCTTTTGTGATGATCGCTTCATTGTAATCTCTCAGACCTGTAAGCGTACACTCAAGATTCTTGATCAGTCTGACGAATCCCAGACGTTCTTCTTTTGTGATCACATTGACTTTCTTTTCCGGATCGATCCCGCTCAATTCGATCATAACCGGAATCAGTTTTGACGGGAACAGCTTGTGTACCGCATTCTTAAACTGACGGTTCTGATTCTCCTCAAATTCACGGAGCACCCTGTGATCCAGCTGCTCCTCTGAAAGCGCCGGTTTCAGATCGATCTTAAGAGTCAGTTCTTTTGCTTTCAATTTCTTTCCGACATAACTGCTCGCACTTAAGATCAGCGGTCCGCTCACACCATAATGCGTAAATAACATTTCTCCGAAATCGTCATACAGCTTTTTCTTTCCGTCACAGATCGTCACATTAACATTCCGAAGAGAAAGCCCCTGCAGTTCGGGCACCCAATCCTCTTTGCATTCCATCGGTACCAGCGCCGGCATACATTCCGTCACGGTATGACCGAGGCTTTCTGCAAAGCGGAAGCCATCACCGGTGGATCCGGTTGACTGATAAGACAATCCGCCCGTTGCCACGATACATGCATCTGCACAAACCTGCGTCTGGTCTCCCAGTATTACTTTTTCAAAATGTCCGTCTTTTTCCACTATTTTTTTTACTGCCGTGCGCAGATGCACTTCCACGCCCAGACGGTCCATCTCCCGTTCCAGGCCACGGATGACATCCGAAGAACGATCCGACACCGGAAATACACGGTCTCCACGTTCAATCTTCACCGGCACATTGATCCGCTCAAAGAAATCGATCACCTGCTGATTCGTGTATCCGTAAAAACTGCTGTATAAGAACTTTGCATTTGTTCTGACTGCCTCAAATAATCCTTCCATATCGCAGGCATTGGTTATATTGCATCTTCCTTTTCCTGTAATATACAATTTTTTTCCAAGCTTTTCATTCTTCTCATATACTACAACCTGATGTCCGCATTCGGCTGCTGCGATAGAAGCAAACATTCCTGCCGCTCCTCCTCCAACGATAACTACTTTACTCATCTTCCATTATCCTTCTCTGGTTTTCCATTTTCATTTCCGGAAAGTTCAACTCGATCCCCCACCATATTCAGTTCATCCTTACTGTACACCTGATATTCATCCCAGATCTGTTCCAGTGTCTCAAGCGTTGTAATAACCTCTTTCTGCTTCTTCATACAGAGCGCTACGACCAGTGCATTGATCACACTCAAAGGTGCCACCAGTGAATCTACAATGGATGCCATATCGCTTCTTGCGATCAGGTTGCAAGAAGAATACAACGTCATCGGAGAATGTACACTGTCTGTCAGTGTGATCACCGTAGCTTTCCGATTGCTTGCAAATTCCAGTGCTTTCAAAGTACGCATGGAATATCTCGGAAAACTGATCCCTATCACCACATCCTCTTCACTGACACGGATCAGTTGTTCAAAAATCTCGCTGGAACTGTTCGTATTGACAGCCGTTACATTCTCGCATATCAGATTCAGATAAAAGCTTAAGAAGCTTGCGAGCGGCGAGCAGCTTCTGATTCCGATCACATAGATCCGTTTTGCTTTTAAGATCGTATCTACCGCCATTTCAAATGCCTCATGGTCAATTGCTTCCATCGTAAGCTTGATCTTCTCAATATCCGAATGCAGAACCGAAGCAAGGATCTCCCCCTGGCTGATCCGCCCATACGTCACTTCCATACGCTGGATGGAATTCAGCTTCATCCGCACCAGTTCTCCCAAAGCCTTCTGGAACTCCGGATATCCGTCATATCCAAGGGCAGTTGCAAATCTCACAACTGTCGATTCACTGACACCAACCTCTTCCCCCATCTTCGCAGCCGTCAAAAAAGCCGCTTTATCATAATCCTCACGGATAAAATCCGCCAGTTTTTTCTGTCCTTTGCTGAATTTCTGATATCTTTCATCGATCATCTTCAGCAGTTCATTTTTTACGCTCATGCGATGTACCTCTTTTTCAAACAATGGTTTTATTATATAGCTTTGTGGGGGAATAGTCAATCGGATGTCGGGTATGTGGGGACGGGAGATGTGGAGGTTTGGGTGGATGGGCGCTTATGGACGGGAAGAAGATGTAACAAAGAAAGCTTGGGTAAAATCAGGCACCGAATACATTCGGCGAGAAATCTGATGATTTCTCACCTCAGGTATTCTTTCGCTCTGTGCCTGTAGCACAGAGCAAATCCTGATTTTACCCAAACTTTCTTTTAACATCTTCTATTCCCGCCAACGGATGCCCATCCACCCAAACCTCCACATCTCCCTCAGCCATACACTCCGACAACCGAAAGCGGCTTTACTGTTACCACCAAGCCATTGGGGCTCCGCTGGGAAACACACTTCACCCAATATCCTCCGCATATTTTCGCGAACAGTCAAGTGTAGAAGTGCCTGGTTCAATGCATTCGCAGGGTGCTTTTCAAGGCGTTGGCAGAAAATAAGACCGTAAAATAAGATTTGGGATGTGCTACAAGCACATCCCAAAAGAATACCTGAGGCGGAAAATCATCAGGATTTTCCGTCCGAATGTATTCGGTTCTTATTTTATGGTCTCATTTTCCGCCTACGGATTGCAAGCACCCGAAGTCGCATTGGACCAGGCACTTCTACACTTGACGTCCCCGAAAACCTATACAGGATAACTTCCGTTTTCCGTATCCGCTACTGTCGCATCCACCTTTGTCTGCTGTGCTTCTCTATACTTGAAGAAGTCTACAGCAACCTGTGGGAACAGTGCGTAAGACAGTACATCTTCATCCTGCTGGATCCACTGTTCGCATTCTTTGCGGAGTGTGTCTAATTCATCCGGAATCAGATCTGCCGGACGGCATGTGATGATCTCAGGATCATCGCCAAGTACTTTCTTGATCACGTCCGGATTCATAGGTTTTACTGTCTGTCCGTATTTTCCGCTTAAGAGGTCTTTTGTCTCTTTTGTTGCTACTTTGTAACGTTCTCCCATCAATACATTGAATACAGCCTGTGTACCAACGATCTGTGAGGAAGGTGTAACAAGCGGTGGTTCTCCAAGGTCTTTACGTACTCTTGGAACTTCCTCAAGTACATCGTAGAACTTGTCTTCCGCACCCTGCTCTTTTAACTGTGATGTCAGGTTAGAAAGCATTCCGCCCGGTACCTGATACAGAAGAGTCTTGATGTTAACACCAAGGTTCTTTGGATTTAAGAGTCCGCTGTCAAGAGCCTCGTCACGGATTGGACGGAAATAGTCAGCGATCTCTGCCAGAAGTTTCTGGTCTAATCCTGTATCATAAGGTGTTCCCTTGAATGTCTCAACCATAACTTCTGTTGCAGGCTGAGATGTTCCAAGTGCGAATGGTGAGATTGCGGTATCAATGACATCTACACCGGCCTCTACTGCTTTCATGTAAGTCATAGAAGCAACACCTGATGTGTAGTGTGTATGAAGCTGGATCGGAAGATCTACCGCTTCTTTCATTGCTCCGATCAGCTCTGTTGCCTTATACGGTGTCAGAAGACCAGCCATATCTTTGATACAGATAGAGTTTGCACCCATCTCTTCAATCTTCTTGGCAATGTCTACCCAGTAATCCAGTGTATAAGCATCACCTAAAGTGTAAGATAATGCGATCTGAGCTTCTACTTTTTCTTTGTTTGCAGCCTTAACTGCTGTCTTCAGGTTACGAAGATCATTTAAGCAGTCAAAGATACGGATGATGTCGATTCCGTTCGCAGCAGATTTCTGTACGAAATATTCTACCACATCATCTGCGTATGGACGATATCCTAAGATGTTCTGTCCACGGAATAACATCTGAAGTTTTGTATTTTTGAATCCATCACGGAATTTACGAAGTCTTTCCCATGGATCTTCTTTTAAGAAACGAAGAGATGCATCAAAGGTAGCTCCACCCCAGCACTCTACGGAATGATATCCAACCTTGTCCATCTTATCAACGATCGGGAGCATCTGCTCTGTTGTCATACGGGTTGCGATCAGAGACTGATGCGCATCACGCAGGATCGTTTCTGTAATCTCTACAGGTTTTTTTACTATATCTGCCATTTTATTTCCTCCTAATTATATATCGCTTAAATTCCTACGCCAAAGATCGCCATGAATGTTCCGGCAGCTACGGCTGTACCGATAACACCCGCAACGTTTGGTCCCATAGCATGCATCAGAAGGAAGTTTGTCGGATCTGCCTCAGCTCCGACCTTCTGTGATACTCTGGCTGCCATTGGAACTGCAGATACACCGGCAGAACCAATCAGTGGATTAACCTTACCATGTGTTGCAACACACATCAGTTTACCGAACAGTACACCTGCGGCTGTACCGAATGCGAATGCAATCAGACCGAGAATTACGATCTTGATCGTATCCATATTAAGGAATGCCTCGGCACTCGTTGTTGCTCCTACGGATGTTCCCAGCAGGATAACTACGATGTACATCATTGCATTGGAAGCTGTCTCTGTTAACTGTCTTACAACTCCGGACTCACGGAACAGGTTACCAAGCATTAACATACCAACCAGTGGTGCTGTTGTAGGAAGGATCACGCACACAACGATCGTAACGATGACCGGGAATAAGATCTTCTCAAGCTTGGAAACAGGTCTTAACTGTTCCATCTTAATCTTACGTTCTTTTTCTGTTGTCAGAAGCTTCATGATCGGTGGCTGGATGATCGGCACCAGTGACATATATGAATATGCCGCTACCGCGATTGGTCCAAGTAAAGCTGTCTGCTGTAACTTACCTGCAAGGAAGATAGAGGTAGGTCCATCAGCTCCACCAATGATTGAGATCGCTGCTGCCGCTTTGTCAGAGAATCCCATAGCCATCGCTCCAAGGTATGCTGCAAAGATACCGAACTGAGCAGAGGCACCAAGAAGGAAACTCTTAGGGTTAGCGATCAGTGGTCCGAAGTCTGTCATCGCTCCTACACCCATGAAGATCAGGGAAGGGAGGATTGACCACTCATCCAGTTTATAGAAGTAGTAAAGCAGTCCGCCTGTTCCATTTGCCGCATCTTCTGCATGAAGCATGATGTCCGGATAAATGTTAACCAGTAACATACCGAATGCGATTGGAACAAGAAGCAGAGGCTCGAATCCGTGTCTGATTGCAAGATAAAGGAAAACACATGCAACCGCGATCATGACTACATTGCCCCATGTAAGACTGAAAAACGCCGTCTGATGCACGAGGTTTCCTAATGTTGTCGTTATATATTCCATTTTTTAACCTCCAGTCGTGTTAGATAAACACCATATAAATGATGTTAGTTCAATGTAGCAAGAACAGCGCCTGAATCAATTGCATCGCCTACTGCTACATCAATGCTTGCAACGGTTCCGTCTTCCGGTGCTACAACTGGAATCTCCATCTTCATAGCCTCGATGATGACAACTGCATCACCTTTCTTTACAGCCTGACCTACATTTGCTTCGATCTTGAATACTTTTCCGGCTGCTCCGGCTTTTACTTCGATGGATCCAGCTCCTCCTGCAGGTGCTGCCTTTGGTGCTGGTGCTGCCGCAGGCGCTGCCTTCGGTGCTGCTGCAGGTCTTGCTACTGGTGCTGCACCTGCTCCGTTTTCTTCTACTGTTACATCATATACATTGCCATTCACTGTGATTGTATAATTTTTCATTGAATTCATCCTCCTAATTAATTATGCGTGCCACTTATTTGATGGACGACGCTTGATGCTTCTTACTACGAAGCCGTCTGTGCTTCCACCGGCTTCTGCTTCATAAGCAGCGATCGCTGCGGAAATAACTGCTGCCAGTTCATCATCATTCGATGCTTCTTCTACTACAGGTGCTGCAACTGCTGCCGGAGCCGGAGCTGCTTCCTGTGTGCTTTCTGCTTTTCCTTTGTTCTTGAATTTTTCTTCAAGTGCAGGAATGTATTTGAACAGGGAGATCAGAATTGAGATAAAGATCAGGATTACGAATACGGTACCCATTCCAAGGATTGTATTCAGTCCTGCTTTTTCCATGATCTCACCGATGCTGTAATGTGCATCGATCGTTGTACTGTCCAGATAAAGGTCCTCATCAAAAACAAATGTAATGTCTGCATCACGGTCTTTGAATTTTGCACTGGTCGTTACTTTCAGTTCATCAGAGGATGGTTCGAATTTGTAATCACCGTGGCTTACATATTCCCCACACTCTTTTGTTCCCTGCTGCCATGCATCCAGAGCTGCAAGGAAACTATCTTTTGTAAATGGAACACCCGCCTGGTTCAGCTGGGACTCGATCTGAAAATCTGTCATCTTGTTCCACTGTTCGATAGTATCTGCATCTGCACTGTTGCAATACTCGATCAGAAAATCTGTTGCCTGTGTGATCGTTGATTTATCATACTGAAGATTTTCTTTCTTACTTCCGCAAGCGGTAAAGCAGAGCATTGCGACAAGCACACAAAGTAATACGCTTATTTTTTTCTTCACTTTGCCTCACCTCTCTAAACCGTACCGTGTTTCTTTGCCGGACGATCCTCTCTTTTTGTGAATAACATCTCAAATGCGCCGATCACATATTTTCTTGTATCTGCTGCTTCGATGATCGTATCCACATATCCTCTTTTCGCTGCTGATAATGGGCTTGACTGCAGATTCTTGTATTCTGCTGCTTTCTCTCTGATGGTTGCTGCATCAGCGTCCGCATACATGATCTTAGCTGCCTGGTTTGCATCCATCATTCCGATCTCTGCATCCGGCCATGCATATACCATATCTGCTCCGACTGCTTTGCTGTTCATTGTCACATAAGCGCTTCCGAATGCTTTACCGATCACAACATTTACCTTCGGTACTGTTGCATCTGCAAATGCATAAGTAAGTTTTGCTGCTGATTTTGCGATACGTTTCTCATCGTATTTGCTTGCTGTAAATCCACTTACGTTTGTAAGTGTCAGTACAGGGATGTTAAATGCGTCACAGAACTGTACGAATTCTGCAGCCTTTTCAGCTCCGTCAGCAGAAAGTGAGCCGTCAAATTCAGCCTCCACTTCAGCTTCTTCATTATATACTTTCGAACGGTTAGCAACTGCACCAACAGTCATACCATTCAGTTTGATGAATCCAGTCACCATATCTTTTGCATATGCTTTCTTCACTTCGCAGAAGATGTTGTCATCAGAGATCATTGTAAGAGCGATCGCTGTGTCTTCTTTTGCATTCGCAAGGTCTGCACATACGCGGTTCAGATCATCGTTACATTCTTCATAAGAAGAATCCTCTTCATTGTTACACGGTAACATACATACAAGAGAACGGATGTCTGCAAGGATATCTTCTTCTGATCCTGTTCCGTCCACAAGACCTGTTGTCTCACTCTGGAATGCCGCAGAAGATGTATCACATTTGGAAATGTCATTTCCAGGAATTGCATTCGGAGTATTGGTAAATAATTTACCGTTCTTTTCTTCCATAAATGTAAAATCTGTCAGAGCCGGTACGATAGAAAGTCCACCGCCGCATGTTCCGAAGATTGCTGTGATCTGAGGGATCACTCCGGAAGCCATTGACTGTTTCTGATAAAGCTTTCCAAATGCTTCTAATGCATCTGTTGCTTCCTGAAGTCTGAATCCTGCACAGTCAACCAGTCCGATGACCGGTGCTCCCATCTTCATTGCCATATCATAGATATTAGAAATCTTCTTTGCATGCATCTCGCCGATCGCGCCATTTAAAACAGTGGCGTCCTGGCTGTATACGTATACCAGATTTCCATCGATCACTCCATATCCGGTGATCACACCGTCTGCCGGAGTTTCTTTTTCCTGCATGTTAAAATCAGTCGTTCTTGCTGTTACTGCTCCACCGATCTCAACAAAACTGCCTGCATCAAGTAAACTGTTGATTCTCTTACCTGCTGCATTGTCTGCTGCCATGTTGCCCATAGTCTAGCCCTCCATTTTCATTATTTCAAATTGGGTTTTTCCGTTTTTCCATGTTGAAAAGTAAAACCAAATTTTTTCCAATTATATTATACTGTTTTTGGCACTTTAACGCAATACCTTACATTGTTTTTTGTTAAATACTTGACGACCCATATAAATCCTGTATAAATAGAAAAAAGCCATGTGTCCCCGTACTTCTTCCGTACGCACATAGCCTTTTCATCTGCAACATTCTGTTCTAAAACTTCTTCACTTTTTTTCTCTTCATATTCCTGCATCTTTCTAGAAGAAATTCTGCCAGTTCGTCCGTATTGTTTCCTTCCAGTGCAGTCTTTGGAAATCCGATCATCGCTCTCGCCGATCCGACCGTCTCGGGATCTGCCTTCACAACTACACCGAATGCCTCTTTCGTCTCCAGGATCTTGGTGACATCTTTGTACGAGAATGATCTTGTCTTTTTCGCAGTTACACTGTCAAAGTGATCATCAAAAAAGTGGATTTCGGAACTCACCGGTCCACCGTTCAATCTGCATCGTCTGTCAAACTGCTCTTCTGCATCCCCGACCGCCGTTGTCGATAACACCTTTCTCCAGATTGTTCTGTTCAGTATCACTGCCGCAACAAATGCCAGTGCCCAGACTACAATATACTTAATGACAAAAAAAGTCATTCCTCCCGGCGTACCGCCTCCCGGGTTTCCATATTTGCACATAAAATAGAACACAAGCGGTCCCATCACCGTCACTATAAACTTAATCGTAATATCACTGCTGTCTACGCGGAAAAGTTCACAGATCTGTTTCAGCGTGTTCTTTGACTCCTTATAAGCCACACGGTAATAATTTGCCATATCATTTTCCCCTTTACAAAATCTGTGTCTTATTATATCCTTATATAGTTGATTATTCAAGAATATCCTTTATATTATTTGTAAATAATCTATAAACTCTTCTATGTGTTCTATCTATGTAGTTTCTCTATAAGCGATCCTGTTTATTTTTGATTTCTATTATCATTTAGTAATTTTGCTTATATTTTCCGGCTATATATGGTCGTTTTATTACATTTCAACATACATATTCCTAACAAAGCATAAAAAACCTTAACTTTTTCTTAAACAATTAGTTGTACTTTGGTCTAGTTTGTGATAAGATTAACTGCGTTGAGAGTTTTAAACATGAGAGGTTTTTCCTCGTATTGTTAAAACCAAAGAAAAATTTCATATTGGAGGGTGAATCTCATGGAGAACACTAAGAAAAAATTACCATTTGGTTTCTATGTGTGCTGTTTGACTTTCTCTTTTGAAAGACTTGCATACTATGCAGCTAAATGGGGGCTTTCGATTTTCATCGTAGCCACTGCAGCACACGGTGGTCTTGGACTTGACAAATCCGTAGGTGCTGCAATGAGTTCTAACCTGGTAGCTTTCACATATATCACACCTATTATTGGTGGATATATCGCTGACCGTTGGATTAGTCCTCGTATCCTGGTACCTGTTGGTGAGATCCTCATGGGTCTTGGTTATCTGTGTGCATGGAAAGCAACAGACGCTAATGGTATCGCAATGATGTGGGCAATGATCATTCTCGTATCTATCGGTACTGGTTTCTTCAAAGGAAACGTATCTGGTATCAACGGACGTCTCTTCCCATTAGCTGATCAGGACGAACTGGACACTGTATTCAACTTACAGTACATGTTCGTTAACATCGGTTCTTTCTGCGGAACTACTTTCCTTTCACTGGTTGGTACAAACGCCGGATACCGTACAATGTTCCTGATTTGCGGAATCTTCATGTTCATCGACTGTGTATGGTGGTTCATCGGAATGAAATCATTCGGCGAAGCCGGAAAGAAACCATTCCTTGTTGATAATCGTACAGAGAACGTAGAGAAAGCTGACAAAGAGAAAGATAACGCACCTCTTACTAAGCTTGAGAGAAACCGTGTTATCGCTATCCTGATCGTAACCGTATTCTCTGGTATCTTCTGGCTGATCTGGTACATGGCTTACATGCCTGTTTACTATGAATTCGGTCCGGTATCCCAGGGAGGATCTGGATGGGCTAACTGGAACATCGGTTCCTTCGAGATGCCTACAGCCTGGTTCGATTCAATGAACGGACTCCTTTGTATCATTCTTTGCCCTATCTTTGCAGGAATCTGGGCTAAGATGAGACAGCGTCCACAGGGTGACTGGGGTATGTTCACAAAGACTGCTCTCGGAATTATCATCCTTGGTCTTTGTACAGGATCCATGGTTCTTGCTGCTGCACTTTCAGGACAGGGCACAAAAGATCCAGTTGGTATCTGGGTAATCATCCTGGCATCTGTATGTATGTCACTCGGAGAAGTTATCTTCTCACCACTTGGAAACGCTTTCATCAGCAAATATGCTCCAAAGAAACTTCTTGGAACAATGCTTGGTGTATGGCCACTGATCATCTTCTTCTCTGGTAAAGCTTACGGACCACTTTATAACTGGCTCGGAAACTTTGACTTCATTAAAGCATATGGTGTTGTTACAATCATCATCGTTGCCTGCGGAGTTATCATGTTAGCATTTACTAAGAAGTTCGACAAGATGGTTGAAGGTAAATAATTCGTGAATTAAATACCGTACATAAAAATAAGACTTGCTTATGCAAGTCTTATTTTTTACGATACTTTTTATTCCCTGTACTGTAACTTCTTTTAATCTGATTATTATTTTTCTTCGTCTTCTTCGTGCTTTCTTTCTTATTTGCCTTCGCACTGAATGAATCTCCGGATCCACGTGGTGTAATATTCTTCTTTGTTCCGATCTCTTTCTGGTCTTCGAATGCAGGCTTCAGAAGTAATTCCGCACCAATTACAAAGCAGGCAACTTCTACTGCCAGCTGGATCATCTCCCCGTTCTCTCCGAGTCCTTCAAAGAAAGGATCCAGAACTCTTGCCCCGGAAAGGATCACCAGTGTCAGTCCGGCATAAGTAAACAACGAATAGAACATCATCGTCTTCCCCCTGCCTTCATTCTGCTGCATGAAATAGTATCCTGCGATAAAAATCACACCGCCAAGGATCATCAATATGTACTTTAACATTTCTATCTCTTCCTCCCAATCATGTTTTCTGTAAAGTCTATTACATATTATACATGAAATCTATCCCGATTCCTATCTTTTCTATATATATTTTCAATTTTCTTATATTGTTAAATTTTACAACTTTTATACATCCTTATTCCTCCATTCAAAAGCACACCATACCTTATACCACAGAAAAAGGGATGCACCACCGGCACATCCCCGTCACTTTTCATTACATATTCTATTTCTGATTTCTAAACTGCATCGGAGTCATATCATAAGCTTTCTTGAACAGTCTGTTAAAATGTTCCACATTCTGATATCCTACCGACATTGCAATATTCTCAACCGTCATATTGCTGCTCTTGAGCAGTGCTTTCGCTTTCTTCATGCGGATCTTCTTCACCAGATCCCCAAATGTCATTCCGGATTTTTCCTTAATGTATTTTGACAGATAAGGTTTGGACAGGAAGAAGTTTTCTGCCAGGTCATCTAATGTAATGTCAATATAATTCGCCTGTACATAATTCATGATCTCGATCATTCTTGCATCCGTACATGCATTAGCACTCCCAAGTTCTTCAATCTTATTTACCGCAACGATCAAGGCTTCAATGGAAGCTCTGATAATATCCGGATCGATTCCTACACCCCAGAATGTCTTTCCGTTGCAGATAATTCCCACATAAGCCACAGCCTTAGAAGAAGATCCCTTTGTAAGCGAATGCTCCTCATAGAAGGATAATTCATAGCTGATGTTAAAATACTGCTTGATCGCATTGCTTACTGCATCCAGACGTCCGTTTCCATTCGAAGTGATCACTTTGCTCTCTCCTGCATGATTGATCGTCACTTCCGCAGTGATTCCATCTACCTGTTTAAAATGGCACTCGTCGATGTGGAAGATGGATTTTGTATTAATATAATGATCTGAGAAGATCTGGTATACCCAGTCCGGTGTCAGCTCCTTGTGTGCTTTATCCGATACATCTTTTACCATATATCCTACTTCTTCACGCATTGCCTTTGGAAGATTGATTCCGTGGCTGTGCATTAAGATGTAATTTACGCCGCCCTTACCGGACTGGCTGTTGATACGGATAACGTCTGAATCGTATTCTCTTCCGACATCCTTCGGATCGATCGGCAGATATGGAACCGTCCATTTGTCACATTTCTTCTCATCTCTCCATGCCATACCTTTTGCGATCGCATCCTGATGAGATCCCGAAAATGCCGTAAACACCAGATCTCCGGAATATGGCTGACGGTCGTATACCTGCATTCTTGTCAGGCGTTCATAAGTCTCACGGATCTTTTTCATATTCGAGAAATCAAGTCCCGGATCTACACCCTGGGAATACATATTCATGCCAAGTGTAATAATGTCAACGTTACCGGTACGTTCTCCGTTTCCGAACAGTGTGCCTTCGATACGGTCGGCACCTGCAAGGATACCAAGCTCCGCTGTCGCCACACCGCATCCTCTGTCATTGTGCGGATGCAGGGAAAGTACAACATTCTCTCTGTGTTTCAGATGCTTATGTACATACTCTAACTGGCAAGCAAATGTATGCGGCATTGCGTTTTCTACAGTTGTAGGAATATTGATGATCGCTTTATTATCAGCTGTCGGCTGCCATACATCCAGCACCGCATTGCACACTTCTACCGCATAGTCCACTTCTGTTCCGTGGAAACTCTCCGGGCTGTATTCGAATGTAAAGTTACCGTCTGTCTCACTTGCAAGCTTCAGAAGTAATTTTGCCCCGTCGATCGCAAGCTGTTTTACCTGTTCTTTATCTTTTCTGAATACCTGCTCTCTCTGTGCAACAGAGGTAGAATTGTATAAATGAATCACTGCGTGAGGTGCTCCCTTTACGGCTTCAAATGTTCTCTTGATGATATGCTCTCTTGCCTGTGTCAGTACCTGGACCGTTACATCATTCGGAATCATGTCTTTTTCGATCAGGGTTCTCATAAACTGATATTCTGTCTCGGAAGCAGCCGGGAATCCAACCTCGATCTCCTTAAATCCAATATCTACCAACATCTGGAAAAACTCCAGCTTTTCATCCAGACTCATCGGCTCGATCAACGCCTGGTTACCATCTCTTAAGTCTACGCTGCACCACTTCGGAGGCTGTTCTACCGCATCTTTTTTCGCCCAGTCATATGTAACCTCCGGCGGCATAAAATAACTTTTCTCATATTTCTGATAATTCTTCATAATTCAAGCTCCACTCCTTTTGCCTCATATTTCAAATCAAATCATCGCTGCTAAATCAGCAATAATATTCATCAACTTTGTTGTTCATTTTTAATACTTTTATATCCTAACATATCCCCACGCAAAAAGGAAGTGATAATTTTAATCACTTCCCTTGATGTTTTTTAATATATTTGATTTTTCAGATTATTTCCACTAATTCTGTTCCAACGAACGTTTCTTGGTGATCGTAACCTTTTCATCATAGCAGGCAAAGATCTCATCCACTCTGTCCTTCTTAAGCTTTGGTGTAAGCACACTCACTACCGGTACTACGATCAGTCCTGCTACCATTGCAACTGCTCCTGCATTGATCGGTGATGCAATAAAGTGGAAGAACAGATTCAGAACCGTAATCCCTACACCTGCCGCAAAGCTGGCCCATACAGCAGCTCTTGTCACACCTTTCCAGTAGAGACCATACATGAATGGTGCCAGGAACGCTCCGGCAAGTGCTCCCCAGGAAATTCCCATCAGCTGTGCGATGAATGTAGGCGGATCCATTGCGATCACTACCGATAATACAATAAAGAACACCACCATCACCTGCATCGTACGTACCTGTTTCTTCTCGCTCATATCTTTCATTACATTATCTTTTAAGAAATCCAGTGTCAGCGTCGAGCTGGATGTCAGTACCAGTGAAGCCAGTGTTGACATGGAAGCCGATAATACCAATACTACTACAATACCGATCAGGATATCCGGAAGTGTTGACAACATATGCGGGATGATTCCGTCAAAGATCATATTGCCCGCCTCATCGTGCAGTTCCGGTGCATCAAACAGTCTTCCGAATCCTCCGAGGAAGTAGCATCCTCCGGAGATCATGATCGCAAATAATGTAGAGATCACCGTTCCCGTATTGATGGATTTTTCATCTTTGATCGCATAGAATTTTCCAACCATCTGCGGAAGTCCCCATGTTCCAAGAGAAGTCAGGATGACCACTCCAAGAAGATTCAACGGATCCGGCCCGAAGAATGAAGTAAATGCTCCCGGCTGTCCCATTGTCACCGGCACATCACTTGGGATCTCTGCCATGGTCTTAATTGCCTGAATAAATCCGCCCTGACCATTTAATACTGCCAGGATGACTGCAACAATGCCGCCCAGCATAATGATTCCCTGAATAAAATCATTGATCGCCGTAGCCATATATCCACCGAGGATAACATAGATTCCTGTAAATACTGCCATTCCGATTACGCAATATTTATAAGGAATGTTAAATGCCATTCCAAACAATCTTGACAACCCATTGTATACAGAAGCTGTATACGGCACCAGGAATATGAATACAATCGCTGAAGCCGTAATCTTCAGCGCCTTACTTCCATATCTCTCACCGAAGAAATCCGGCATCGTCTTGGAATTCAGATGCTGTGTCATTACCTTGGTACGTCTTCCAAGTACCACCCATGCCAGCAGACTTCCGATGATCGCATTCCCGATTCCGATCCATGTCGACGCAAGACCGTATTTCCATCCGAACTGACCTGCATATCCTACAAATACAACCGCTGAGAAGTATGACGTACCATACGCAAATGCCGTAAGCCACGGGCCTACCGATCTCCCCCCTAACACATAACCGTCTACACTTGTCGCATGCTTTCTTGCATAGATGCCAACCGATACCATAATTGCAAAAAATATCACCAGCATCAATAATTTCATCGCCATAACCTTTCTCCTCTACTTCCTCATTTCTTTTTTACTTGTTGCTTTGCTAATTTGCTTTAAAGCGTTGCGCTTTAAAGTGTTAAAGTTCGTAGTGTTAGAATAGCACAGATGATACCGTATGTCAATCTTATTTTGCAGAAATATAAAAGAAATATATAAAAGGCAAAAAAACAGCTGCGATTCCTTTTTTACGGAATGCGCAGCTGCTCTTTAGCTTCTATTTCATCTTCTCCACTCTGTCCTGAATGGTCTTGTTAAAGTTCTCTACCTTTCTTTCATATGTAGAATTCATAAATTCAGACTTCAGCATAAAATCTGCTGTTGCAAGATTGTTAGCTGTAGGAATATCGTAAAGAACGGCAATACGGGACAATGCTCTTACATCCGGATCGTGCGGCTGTGCCTCTAACGGATCCCACAGGAAGATCATAAAGTCGATCTGTCCTTCTACGATCTTCGCTCCGACCTGCTGATCTCCTCCAAGCGGGCCGCTGTTATATCCCTTTACCGGAAGCCCGGTCTTCTCTGCGATCAGACGTGCGGTTGTACCTGTACCGCATAAGAAATGACCTTTTAAGATTTCCTTATTCTTGTCGCACCATTCGATCAGTTCTTTTTTCTTACCATCATGGGCAACGAGTGCGATATGCTTTGCTTTTCCAATTTCAAATGTTACAAAATTATCGTTTAACATCTGTTGAATTCTCCTTCCGTTTTAACTCTCTTCGTTATCTTTATATATCAAACTTATATTTATAATAAAATGTATTTTATTATCTGTCAACTTCAAACTAAAAATTAAATTGTATTTTAGTTACAACAATTTGCTCATCACTTTCAGAACGTCTCAACGATTTCCTGCATCTGATCAAACTGTTCTTCCATCTCTTTTACAAGCCTGAACTGTGTTCTTGCCCGAACAAGATTGTGTTCCGGATAAGTTGTTTTGAAATATACATCGCCCTGGAGGAAGTCAGCAAGAAAACGCATGCCGCATTCCAGTGTCATAAGTCTCGCTCCCCACGGAAGACTGGCGTTCTCCGCCGGTGTCAGTACATCCTTCGCCATCTCCAGATACCCTTTCACGTAGATGCGGTAAAGCTCTATATCAAAGTGTACCTTGTTCAGATCCTTCTCATCTTCTTCCGCTGTCGATGCCCCGAACCGGATGGAATCACCAAAGTCATTTGCCGCAAGTCCCGGCATGATCGTGTCCAGATCGATGATGCACAGTCCCTCTCCTGTATTCTTATCAAACAAAATGTTATTCAGCTTGGTATCGTTGTGCGTCACACGGAGCGGAAGTATTCCTTCCTCAAGCTGCTTCATAAGGACACCGCAGTCATCCTCGCGTGCCAGTACAAACTCTATTTCTTCACGGCAAAGTCTTGCCCTGTTCTTCACATCTTTCCGCAGTGCGTCTTTGAAATCACGGAAACGCTTCACCGTATCGTGGAACTTCGGAATCGTCTCATAGAGACTCTCGGCCGGATAATCCCCCAGCTGCTTCAGAAAATGGCCAAAGCTGAGTGCCGACTGATAGAACTGTTCCGGTCTCTCCACCATCTGATAGCACACAGAATCCGGTACATAATGCAGGCAGCGCCATGGCTGTCCGTCCGCATCTTCAAAATAGCTCTCTCCTGATTTTGTCTTAATATAAGACAATGCCTCTCTGTCCAGATCTCCGCCTTCCTCACGGATCATACTGCGCAGATACTCCGTAACGCCGAATATATTCGCCATTACCTGATCCGGGTTCTTGAATACATTAATATTGATGCGCTGCAAAACATAGAGCGGCGTATCCTTTCCATCTGCGCCCGGCATATAGACTGCATAAGTCTCATTGATGTGGCCTTCTCCGAACGGCTTCACATAACTGCACTGCTGCCCGAAACCAAATGCGTACACGGCATCTTCCAGACTCCGGCTGTCCACGCCCTCGATCTTCCTTCTGGTTGAGAAGATCACTTCTCCTGCCTCCACTTTACATCCGCTCTCGATCGTACAGTCTGACTTTACAACACTTCCCAGTCCGACATGCGCTCCGGCACATACCACCGAATTGTGATCTACGATCGCCCCGCTGTTCACCAGCACCGCATGTCCGATCCGGGTATTGGTATTTACCACCGCTCTCTGCATCACAAAGCAGCCCGGCTCCAGCACCGCACTCGGACTTACAACTGCAGACGGATGCACGATTGCCGGTACCTCATACCCCTCTTCCAGCAATTTGTCCGTCCAGTACAGACGCATCTTGTTATTTCCAAATGCTGCTACTGCCACCGGATACTCCCTATGCCTGATCTCATAATCACAGCACATTCCGATGACCGCTTCATCCTTCACCGCATCATCCAAAAATACAACCTTTTCATACCCCAGTGCCTGCGCAGTCTCCGCTACCATCCGGCCGAATCCGCCTGCACCGAGAATCAGCAAACTTTTCATTACGTATTTCCCCCAATTGTTTTTTTATTGATCAGTTATACTATATCATATCATAGAAGTGGACCCGGAGATAGTTATTTTCACAAAAAGCTTCGGAGAATCACAGATAGCAGGATTCTCCGAAGCTTCTTTGTATTTATATTTATATTGGAAAGGGGTTCCCTTTTAGGGACATATTTTAAAGATAGTTCAATCTTTCAAGGGTATTCAATACCATATGGCGTCCGGCATCCGTTCCGTCAATGATACGTCTCGCACGTACAGAATCACCAATGTTGAGGACTTCCACATCTTCACCTGTAAAAGCTTCCTGAATATCATTCCAAATCGGGGCATTCGCTCTCATTCCGAGACATACGAAACCATAGTCAAACGGAAGTTCTTCTTCTTTTCCATCGTATTTTACGAGGAAGGAATGTGCATTTACTTTCTGCAGGGCTGTATTCGTCATCTGTCTTACATGATGTTTTTCCATGCATTCTTTCATGCTTGATGTAGAAGATGCATCCAGTCCGTTTCCGATAACCGGCATCATTTCGATGATGGTTGTCTCTGCACCGCGTGGGGCAAAGAATTCAACAACATCAAGTCCTACCGCACCACCTCCGACAACAACAACCTTCTTGCCTGTCATGTCTTCCGGATAGTTCTTAACATCTGCGATCATATCTTTGATAGAATAAACGCTGGCATCTTTCTTGCCAAGATTGTCATGCAGTCCTTCGATCGGTGGAAGGAGCGGTACCGAACCAGTCGCATTTACAACAAGATCCGGGTTGTATTTTTTGATCTCAGCGACCGTTGCATCTACTCCTGTTTTGATTGTCAGATTCGGAAGTTTTGATGCACGGTATTTCAGATAAGTCGGGAAATCCGCAAGTCTTTTCTTGGCTGGAATCTTCGAGATCTCTACCGACAGACCACCTGCTTCTTTCTCTTTCTCCAGTAACGTAACTTTACATCCAACTTCGGCAGCTGTACATGCAGCTTCCAGTCCGGCAGTTCCGGCACCTATAACTACGACGTTACATGGTTTATTTACTTTCTGTTTTTTATAAGCTTCTCCGTTGATCAGATCCGGGTTGACCGTACAACGAAGCGGTTTGTTGCCGCCGATACGGTTGCCGACACATCCGACGTTACAAGAGATACATTTACGGATATCACGTACATCCCCGTACTGTGCTTTATTACACCAGTCAGGATCGGCGATCAGTCCACGTCCCATACCGATCAGATCAGCATCACCTCTGGCAAGGATGTCATCGGCGATCTTAGGATCACGGATATTTCCGATCGCGATCGTCGGCTTTCCGAATCTATCACGAACCGCCTTCGCCATGTATGAACGCCATCCATCTTCCAGATAGTTCGCATCGATCTGATACTGGATAGAAGCATTTAATCCGGCTGAAGTATCGTAGATATCTACTTCATCGTTCAGGTATTCCAGATATTCCAGACAATCTTCTACCGTATTACCACCTTCGACAAGCTCGTCTACACTAAGACGCAGAGAGATCGGAACTCTAGGTCCGACAGCCTTACGAACTTCATCAATGACCATACGGCAGAAACGGGCTCGGTTCTCAGCAGATCCGCCAAATTCATCTGTACGGTCATTTGTAGTAGGCGATAAGAACTGGCTGATCAGATAAGAGTGTCCGGCATGGATCTCTACAACATCAAATCCGGCATTGACCGCTCTCTTTGCAGCAGTTCCATAATCTTTTGCAATGCTTGTGATCTCCTCTTTCGAAAGTCCGCGCGGAATCTCTCCACCGGCTTTTGACGGAAAACGTGACGCAGATACCGGCTGCATACCGATTCTGGAACTCATCGCAGACGCACCTGCATGATTGATCTGAATCCCCATCAGCGCCCCCTGTCTGTGACAGGCTTCCGTTAATGTAAAAAGGCGTGGAATGTAACAGTCTTTGTCAAGACGCAGCTGTGTCGTTCCGTTTGATCCTTCCGGATATTTTACACAGACATTTTCAACCATGATAAGCCCTGTGCCGCCACGTGCACGCAGCTCATAATATTTGATATGTTCGTCGCTCAGTTCCCCATCATGTCCGGCGAAATCACTTCCCATAGGCATCATTACAACACGGTTTTTGAGTGTCATACCTCTGATCGTAAGAGGGCTGAATACGTGTGGAAAATTGTTTTTCATAGTTTACTAACCTCCATAAAAATATGATTATATTTGTTTGCATTTCTTTATAATTTGATTATATGATTTTGTTAAATAAAAGACAAATTAGTATTTTTATGAAAGTTGATAGATTTTGTCTATGAATTTTAATCATAAAAAAGTGGCCGTTGCGCCAGCAGATTATTCACTACTGGTACAGCGGCCATTTTTCTTAACTTTTTTATTCTTTCTGATTTTTTTCAGGTATTAATTTCCCGGCGATCAGACACAGGATGATCGTGATCACCATATCCGGCAATGTATTTCCTACCGGCATATCCACATTCATAAGAATTCTGTACACAACGAATCCAATCACCCAGATGATCATATTCGGCACATATACTGCCCGACTGCTCTTGTCTTGTTTTAACAGGAAAAAGTCAGCAATCTGGATAGCGATCATCGGTGCAAATACAGAACCGATCAGATACAGGAAATCTGTTATATTATCCATCGGGTATACAATTGCTGCGGCCGTTCCAATCACTGTCACAACGATAGCAACATGCTTTCCGTTCCATCTGCTTACAACCGTCTCGCTGGAGATTCCAGCAGAGTATGCATCCAGGAAAGTGGTTGTAACTGTTGAAAATACAATGATCAGAAGTCCCAGGATGCCAAGACCTGCCTTTAACATGATCTGTGCAATGTCATACTCTCCGGTAATGATAGCAGCTCCCATTCCGATCACATACATCCAGCAGCTTACGATTCCATATGTAACCGCACTGACTGCAGTTGCTTTCACCGGCTCCTTCGCCTCTCTTGTGTAATCACTGATCAGTGGCAGCCACGATAATGGCATCGCAACCGCAAGCTCTACTGCTGCTCCAAATGTCATACTGTCGTCAGACGGTGTTCCCGCCCCGCTTCCTGTAAATATCACCTTACACAGAATCAGTGTCAGGATAAATAATGCTGCCATCGCAACAGTATTGATCTTGCCCAGATTCGTAATTCCGATCACAATCCACAGAATGATCAGTGCTCCGATCACCAGACACCAGATCCATCTGCCGGTATGCATCACACCGTCTGCTGCCAGTGCCCCGTCATAGATCATGATCGCAGTCCAGCCGACAAGCTGCAACACATTCAGGACCGCAAAAAGGATACTTCCCTTCTGTCCAAAGCTCATCTTTACAGTCTCCATTGCACTCTTTCTGACTTTTCCGCCGATCACTCCTGCCAGGAACAGCATCAGACAACCAATGATATGTCCTACTATGATTGCCGCCAGTCCTTTTCCCATGCCAAGCGGGGCCAGATATGTTCCGGTCAGGATCTCTGCGATCGAAACCCCTGCGCCGAACCAGATCAGACCGTTTTCAAATAAGCCGGTACGCTTCTCTTCCATAATGTTTATTCCTCCTCGTCTTCCTTTGTAGTCTTATATAATAATCTTTTTCAAAGCCTGTTCCAGCAGCTGCATCTCATCATCACTTAGTTTCCACTCAAATACCTTACAGTTCTCTTCAATTTTATCGCGGCTCTGCGCTCCTATAATACAAGAAGAAATAAAAGGTCTCTGCAAGGTCCAGTTCAATGCAATCTGCGACAATGGAACATTTCGTTCCACACTGATCTGATCCATTGTTCTTAAAAGAAGCATTACTTTTGAAAACAACGGTTCTTTAAAATATGGGTAAAACCGGTTTCGGTTATCATCCACACCATATTCCTTGAGTTCTCTGTATTTTCCGGTTAAAATGCCTCCTCCGAGTGTTCCATAAGTCATAACTCCCATTTTCTGAGCACAGGCCCACCGGATCAGCTGCTCCCATTTCCGATCTACCATAGAATACTGTGGCTGATATGCTTCTATAGCACAATATTTTTCTGCTTCTTCCATCTGTTCTTTTGTAAAATTCGATACTCCGATATGCAGAATCTTTCCTTGCTTTTTCAGTGTATTAAGCGCATCCATTGTCTCTTCCATCGGAACATTCGGATCCGGCCAGTGGACCAGATATACATCGATATAATCTGTCTTCAGATTACGGAGTGATTCTTCGCATTCCCGCATGATCTTATCTGCCGACCCGCAGCGTACATATTTTCCATTAATAAATTCATTTCCACACTTGGTAGCCAGGATCACTTCTTTCCTGACGCCAAGTTTGTGCACAACTTCTCCGATATACTGTTCTGCCCTGCCTCCGTTATAGGCAGGTGCCGTATCAATAAAATTGATTCCACAATCTACTGCTGCCTTGATCGCATCCATCCGGCTTTCGTCGGAATAAGAATCCCATCCGGCACCTCCGATTCCCCATGTACCAAGACACATCCTGGATACACGAAGCTGTGTCTTTCCAAATTCTGTATATTCCATTTTCTTCATCTCCGTTTCATTTTTCGCTCATTTTGTCAATCTATCATTTTTACATTTAGAATAATGATATCAGAAAACTTTTTATGACTCAAGAGCTGAATGCTTTCTTCCAAGCTTGCCCGTTCCCGTCTCCAACGACTGTCAATACCGCAGCGGAATCTCCGACTTTCTCACATGCACTTCCAGATTTCTGCTTCCAAAATAATGCTGCAATCCCTTAACCGCCAGATCACTCGTATTCTTCGTCCCAACGCAAACAGATTTTAAACAACTTATATCTCCAAGCTTCATTCTTATGAACGGAATAAATACTTCATCTTTTATCCGATATTCCACCGGAATGCTATCCCCCGACAACAGCTGCTTTCTTCTATGTACACAGAGGAACACCATGCGGTATTCCTGCTCCTGTGCAAAACATTCCTTTTTGAAGAACATATTATACAACAGGCAGATCACTGAGATATGATCTACAAATAATTTGACATCCTCTTCTTCTGCGCTATCCAGATCATCCCAGCCATGAATGGTTTTATAATCTTCTCCATCTGATAACAGAAGCCGCTCTATAATATCTTCCAGTAATTCTGTCTGTTCATCATGATCATATATCACTTTTCCGTCAAATAACGTGCAGTCATTCCCGCAATGTTCCTGAAATGTTTCCTTCAATTTTCCATATTCGAATTCCATGCAATATCCCATGAAATCCGAATACTCCGACCACATCAGCAGGCTGTCACCACTTGTACAAAAGGAAATAACATAGCTGCCTTCTGCCGATCCGGATACAGTGTCTTCTTGCTCTTCTCTATAATATTTTCGCATTTGTTCCATCAACAGATCTTTCGCATACAAAAGTCTTCTTGGATTTCTCATATGCTTTTCCAGTATTTCTATGCAAATATCTGTTCCTATCGTAAATTCCGTGCTGTCATTCAAGAAACGACTTTCCGTCACCCAGAATTCACCTCCGGTTATGCCTTTTATCCCTGCTGCCGAAGTGTAATGGAATAACCGGTCGTTGTTATTTAGTTGTGGGATTTTGATGAAATCATCTATATGTTTGTATTTAGACATGTTATGTTCCTCGTTTTTGTGTTCTGTTGCTATGCTATTATGGTATATTTTATGCATTTAAAAGACCACCCGGGACAGATAAAAAGCCACTATTCCCCGTCCCCAATGGATTCCTGCTCTTTGAAAACATATCCGCCTAACCGCCTCATCACGCCCTGCAATATTTCTATCCACATCATGATTCCCGGCAACAATAAATAATCTATCAAGTCCTGTTCCCACTGCATCACAAAGATCAATTAAATACTGCGCTGCCTCATCAGTAAATTTATTCGGATCAGCATTTGCCGTCCGAATATCTCCTGTACAAAAAACATAATCACAATGAATATTCTCATTCTTCAAATACTCAGGCAATGCTTCTCGCAATAAACTTGTGCTCATATCATCATTATTAAAATGTAAATCTGAAATATGCAGCCATCTAATCATACTTTCTTTATTTTCCCTTCTTTTGTTCATTTGACATATTATCTAAGCAATTCTTATAGAGCTGTAATCTTTTTATAGTATCCTTATCTTCGATATTTTTAATATAATAAGTATCTATTTTCTCAGGTGAATTTTTATAATTTAAACTTGTATAGTCATATTTATTTTTTTGCTCTTGTATCTGTCTTACCAATTTTTCTATCTTATCCATCCGATCATTGACTGCCGTAAATAATTTCTTCGTTTCTGAGTCTTCAATTCCGTTTTCTATATTTTTCAGCATTGCTGCTTTTTGTAATGTTGATACAATCGGTCCATAATCCTCTCGACCGTAATCGATTCTTTCTACAAATTGCCCGATTTTCTTTCTTAACTCAGCCGCTCCTTTTGGATCATTTATGTAAAACAGTGTATTCTCATCAATAACATCAAAAGGAAGTCTTGTTCCTTCCTCTGCAATTACCAGTGCCGGTTTTCCAAAACTATATCTCATTCCAATTTCGAACATTACATTCGGATTTAATTGCGTCAAATTTGCTATTACCAGATCCGAATCATAAATATTTCTAATTACCCTGTCATTGATTGATCCCAATTCAAATTCTCTATGTGCTACATGAACTTCGTACTCCTCACCCAGCGCTGGTACAATTGCTTCATCAATGATTCCATCGATATGTCTTCTTATTTCTGATTTTTCGTCTCCGATTGGCGTTATGACAAAACATCTTTTTTTCCTTGTATCTTTAATATTTTCATCCATCATTCTTTTCCTCTTCTAAGCTGCTGCTCCATTAATTCTAATAGGTTCTTCATATTCATAATAATAACTTATCCAGTTTGGATCGTAATTAATGAAAACCGATTTTTCTCATTTCTTTTATAAATAAAATAACCTAGGCAAAATGCATCGATAAATGCCAGAAAACTCCCATAAAACGAAATAAGTTCTGCTTTTGTTTCATTTCATTTTATTTGTACCATTTCTTATTGATTTGTTAATTATACTATATATATCCTTTTTTCTCAACGAACTTTATCTTCGTTATCAACACTTAATAATATTGGACACCAGGGACACTCAAAAAGCCACAAATCCCCGTCCCCAATGGCTATTTAGAACCATTTCAAAGCGTCGCTCTGTTTGAAAACACATTTCGACATCAGCTCAACAAAAAGACAGGAAAAATAGACGAACGGAAATTTGTTTTCAATAAACACTTCGGGGATGGCGAAGGCCAGCTTCCGGTTGTGCCGGATCGCTATCGACTGATCTGGATGCCAGGATGCCCGCACTCGAATAAAGCAATGATTACCTTACGCCTATTAGGACTCGACCGGGTGATCAGTGTCGGCGAATGTGGTGTTTTAAGAGATCCAAGAGGCTGGATATTTTCCGAAGACTTAGGCAGCGTTGATCCGGTTCTGAAAATTCATTATCTGGATGATGCATACCTGAAAGGCGACCCGGACTTTGTCGGAAGACCGACCGTGCCGGCAATCGCTGATGTAACAACCGGAGCTATCGTACAGAATGAGGCGTGGGATATCCCAAAATATTTCGTCGTAGACTGGAAGAAATGTCATAAAGAAAATGCTCCGGATCTTTATCCCGAAAAACTTCGCACAGAAATCGACGAACTCAGTACATTTATCAATAAACGCATCAATGCATATGCTTGTGGATTTGCAAGATTCCAGGAAGCATTCGATGAAGGATATGTCAGTTATTTTGAAGCATTAGAAACGCTTGAAGAACGCCTGGCCACAAGAAGATTCATAAATGACGATTATATCACGTTATCAGACATTCATCTGTATGTGGCACTGATTCGCTTTCATATTAATTATCATCTTGTATTTGGCGTGAATAAAAAGCGGCTGGAGGATTATCCGAACCTTTGGAATTATACGAGAGATATTTATCAGACAGAAGGCTTTTACGATTATACAAAATTAGAACTAATCAAGCGACATTACCAGCAGTCTCCGCATATGCGGGCAAAACTCGGAAATGTCTATGGCCTGCTCGGAGTAGGACCGGATAACCGTCAACTTCTTTCACCGACAGGAAGAGAGAAATTATCTGTAGATCCGGAAAATAAATTTACCTACGAAAAAGAAGACCGTCCAATATATGCACATCAAAATGAAGCAGATGAAATTACATATCTGAAAGAAAATCTGCTGCTGCCGATTGAAAAAGCCGGTGCAGCTACTTTTCAAACGGATCTCGAACGATTCGCATATCAGGAAAAGGATGCTCTAACTGAAATTGACAAACGACTTTCCAAACGAAAATATTTGTTAGGCGATACGGTGACGGAAGCAGATAAGCTACTCTACCAGACCTTGCTACGGCATGATTATATTTACTACTATCTGTATAAATTGAATTTTGCGAAGAGTTTTGATTTTGCAAATATTGCGCGGTATGAAGCTGAGTTGAAACAGATACCGGACATTGCGGATTCGATTCAGATTGAAGATGAGAAGCGGAAGACCTTTCTGGGGCTTGAGGATGCCCGGAATCCTTATCATCTTGTTTTTTGTGGACCGGAGGATGAGGTGTGGCAGTAATGGTCAAGCAGAGGCGGCATAACCGCGTTAGATATGCTGGAAGAAAATTGGAGTGGAAAATATCCATCTTCAATAGCGTCCTGGCGTAATAATTGGCCGCAACTTTCTACATATTTCAAATACCCTGGAGAGATTAGAAAACTAATTTATACCACGAATTCCATAGAGAATTTCAATCGTCAATTAAGAAAAGTGACGAAATCAAAAACCATCTTTCCGACAGATGATTCGCTTTTTAAGATTCTGTATCTTGCCATGACCGACATCACAAAGAAATGGACTGGAAAAACATGGAATTGGGGACAGACCTTGGATCAGCTCTGCATATATTTTGGAGACAGAATCCAACCAGAAGATCTCGAATAGAATAAAAAGCAACTATGAGTAAGGGTCAAAAACGCCCGTTTTCAGCGGGCGTTCTTGACATGTCTGCTTATTCATGCTAAATAGTAAATAAGGCTTAAACAGCAATCATGCCATCCAAGCCTTATACCATTCTAAAAATTTAATGTAAATCACTATGATTTTTTCATCAAGCCAAGCGGTTTACACAAAACATTTTACACTACCTTCATGCAATCTGTTATTTACTGCTTTAAAACGCATTCTCCTTTTCCATCCTGATCCAATTGAATTTTTTCATGTGGAAATACACTATTTCTGGAATCTAAGTCCAAACTGCACTTTCCTTTTTTCCACTCTCTTATTATTTTTAATGCTTCCGGATCCATGTTCATACTTCTTATCTGAATCAAAGAATCATCCATCGACTCTATCTTATCATTTCTATACGCTGAATAAATATGTATTTCCTTCACCTGCATATTTAAGAACCCTGCCAAAGCTCTTGCATTATATATCCCCATTACAAACTGCCGTTTAGATTTACTAATAGACGAAGTATCTATCGTTCTCTTAAATTCCATCACATGTAAAATCCATTTATCATCTGTATCTAATTCAAATAAAAATTTATCCGGGCATGCTTTTGCATATTTTATTTTCTCATCCAGATATGGTAGCGTATTCTTCTCTGGCTCCATAAAGATGAGTGTATCTTTATTCAACTTACATTTAAGACAAACTTCTCCATATTTCTTCTTTTCTTTCAAATCTACTTCTTCTGTAGCAATTGTATATTTATCCTTATTAAAGAAGTCTAATTTCTTTCGTACAGCTTCTGGAAACATGTCAATCATCCTCACCATAAACTATATCCGATACTGCAATGGTTTTATTCAATATATTTTTCAATGCATCCATAAACGATGGCACTTTAAATGTATTATCTTCCGGTAAAATGCGTTCCACTCTTGTCTTTCCCGCATTTCCCTTGAACTGATATACAGCAATCTTGTCCACACTTATCAAATCTTCCCGATCCAATCCCATTCTTTCCAGCGTCTTATCATCAGCATCTGCTCCGCACATCTGACACATATTATTAATATGTTGAATAATAATATCACTGTGCGTTGAAGCCACGATATTAATTTTTGAATTAACCATTCGGATAATTAATCTTGCCATCTGATACTGTAATTGTGGATGCAGACACATCTCTGGCTCTTCATAACAAATTTCCCGAAGGTGTCTTGCATATTTCAAAAGTAATATAAGCGGTGTTAATTCCGTAACTACCCCTGAAGTTGCTCTTAATGGTATGCCACTTTCCATTCCATTTGGAATATATTGAATATTACCACTATTATGATCAACACATTCAATATTTCCATTAGTCATATTATCATTAATCCAATCAATCAGTTTTTTATATATTTCCTTTTCATTCTCCAGGTTCAAATTATCCATTGCATCCAGAAAATGAATAATCGACTTCGGGAACGGAGAGACATCAGCAGTTTTATGCTCCTCATCTAATATAATTTCCCAATCAAATGCTCTTTTTCTACCCACCTGATTTATCGTATTTTTAGCAAGCATAAATCCGGTACGTGCAGCCGGAAGATAAAAAGACGAATTTCTTGATCTACCACTATCTAAAAGAAACATTGTCATTTGTCTGACAACTCTGTCGATGATGAATTTTTCCATTTTTTCTTTTGTTAAAAAGCTAAATCCCATTTGCCAACCAGGTTTTTCATCACAAAAAACCCTTATCTCGCGCCTGCCTTCTTCCATTTTTTCACTTTTTATTTTATAGTGATGATTAGTTCCTTTTTTTAGTTCTATTTTTCCTATCGACATACCTTCATAATTAAAAATAATTCTTACAAAGTCATCTTTATTCAGCAAAAACAGTTCATTCATTATTCGAAGCAATTCCTGCTCATCCGTTACTATATATTTCCCGTCTACTTCATCATCAGCAAGTATGTCCATAAATCCAGAATAAAACTTTGGAAATTTTTTCTCCAATAATTCATCCATACCCCTATATAGAATACCATTTTCTTCTCCTGAAAAAAGTGCCCATAGTAATGACAGCAAATAACTTTTTCCACTATTATTATCTCCAACAAACAATGTCAATGGAGCAACTTCCAGTTCTGCTTTTTCTATTTTTCCATAATTTTCTACAATTAGCTTATACGACATATCACACATTCACCTGCTTTCCATACTCTACTGATTCTATTATATTCTATGATAATATGTAAAATTTATAAAAATTTATCACCTAATTTAAGTGTTTTCATAATATCACATCTTATATTATTCGTCCAGTATATACAATATATCACTTTTGATTCGTTTGTTTCAGCAATTTAGAAATTTCTTTATTCCTAAGAACTGTCCTCTATCAAGATTTACGATCAGGACCTGCCTGTTCAAAATAATCATAATAATACCCATCTAACGGGGATTTGTGATATAGACAAAAACCACCTTTTTCCCTTGCTTCGTAACCGATTTTCCCTTCTACATATGCTGCTCTTATGTAATGATACGCTAACAACAAAAATTTATCCTCAGGCGCTTCAGACACTTTCCCATAAACTTTTTTAAACAAAGCATCCTCCTTTAAATATTCATCAATATTAACTTCATAAAAAATATATTTTATATATTCCTCTCCCATAAGAGAACCATATTTTTTATCATTATTCCTATAGAATCTCTTAACAGCTTCTCTTACTTCATTCAATGTATTGACTATGTCTGTTGTTCTTCCTACTTGTATTATTGTTTTTTCCCCTCCTTTTTTCATACCAATCAACACCCATACCGTTGATATATCTTTTCTTAAATTTTTACGTTTTCTCCATCCTTCATATCGTAATTTCATGGCAGATGTGAAGTAACTTCCATCTGTAGGTCGTCGTAAACTTTCACCTTTGCAATCTTTGAACTCCCATTGATCTTCATCTTTTTTAACGAGAGAACAAATCGTCATATATTTTTCTAAACACATTTCATTTACACACTCCTTGTTTCACGCCGCTAACTCTTTAATGATCCATTCCTCACACCCTGATAACCGGATGTATCTTTTTCATATACTGCCTAAGCAAATCCGCAGACTCCGTTACCTCCGCATACGCATCTCCCAATGCTATAGATCCGGTCATGATATCATGATTTTGCAAAAAAACTCTTTTCTGCACAAAGAATTCTTCCGTCCTGCACAGCTCCATTCTGTCAGATTCATCCTCTTCCTTGTCTAATCTAATCCATCGTTTTCCATCATCTTCGATTACATATTAATCATACATTTTTTCAAAAAGCAGCAACTCCGAATCATTCACATTCCACAATGCCGATGCCGCAATATGCTCCGACAGTCCTATCTTTTTGTCGCCTTCCGACAAATCTGCAAGCATTACTCCCATAATGTAGCAGGCAAGTGCGGTCTGTATATGCAGAAACAGTTTTCATTCCTGTCATGAATGCTGATATTGCCGGTATGAATTGGCCTCCCAATCCTAGTATTGATGTAACATCTACTATTGCTTCCGTTACGTCTTCGTTTTCCTTTATCCTATCAAGCATTGTATCTATTACTTTTGTTATTGCGTTTTCGGATTTACTTATATTTTTATTATCCGGCAAATTCTTTTTCATATGTAAATGCTCCTCCATTTTAGACCCGGTATTTTAAATTCTTGTTGTAATCATAAGTTAGAAATCACATCCCGGTTTCTTTTTGGGTCTTCTTGCCATATTCTATTTGCCAATCTGTATACTCCATCTTTTCTTTTTCGCTTTCTCTTTCCAAATAATGCTTCCCGTATCGCATCGCTCAATGCTTGTATGGTCTGATTTGTAACTCCTATAATCCAATCATCCTCCACTCCAACATTTATCGACATAATATCTTCTAAAATAAATAGCCATAAAATAACTATACTTATCAAAACTATTGTCAACCCTATAATTACCAATAATTGAACCAAACTATTAAGATCATCAATTTTATCTGTATCACCTATACAAATACAATATCCATTTCTATCATTTATCAACGCTTATCTTTATGATATTTCATTTATCGTCATACAATATAAAAAAGAAAATTATTTATTATCAGCCATGCTACTAATAATAACGTTGTGCACTCTTTTAAATTACCGTGTTAAAGCAACTTTTTAAATTCAAAAATATGGTACATACACATGGACTTCATAAATGATTCTCTACATCCAGTCTCCCGTCATATTCTGAATCTCCTTGGTTCCGTTGCAACAGAATATACATTAGCAATTAAGCCCATTTTCATAAAATGCCACCAGAGGCGCCCCAAAATCCACTTTTTTCTGTCTCCAATGGCTATATCACCATAATCTTTTCATTCAGTTTACATATCGGCGTCACACACAAACAAACTGTAGCCGGATCAATATCAAACCCCGCTGCTATCACATTTAAATTCACCATCATGCACATTAAATACATATTTTCATCTTGTGTTTTCATGTTATTCTGCAATGTTTCTTCAAGCTTTCTATATTCCTGTGCAACAGTAATTCTTCGTTCATACGATAGCAAATTAAATTCTTTTAAAATTAAATTTGCATCCTGAATACTATGAGACATAAGCGTACATAACTGTAACTTTTCTAATAAACAAGCCTTCTTTGCTCTTATATATTTCATTTTTCGCATTACATACTCCTCCAGAATTCCTTCGTACTTTCAAAAAATAATTTATTCTGAAATTGTAAATTTGATAAAAGTTGTTTTATTCGTTGACATTCTGATTCATCATAATGATAAAACACACACTTTTCAATAGACGCATTATCAATCATTTCAAATAAATGATAATCATTATATGGTGACAGGCCAAATATTATAAGCTCTCCTTGCATTTCTTTAAATTCTTTTATAGAATAATCCTCTTGAAATCTTAATTCCGGATTATTTACTTTTAATTTTATTGCCTCACTTAAATTTGCGACCAATTTATTTGACACTTGTCCCCAATTATCTATTTCTGCCTTTATAGATTCCGTTTTCTTATATCCTTCTGCCATTTTATCAATAACCTCATTGGCAACCGCATGTTCGTTAATCTGGTATTTCTTATAATCACCACAGTATGTCGAAAGAGCAGTAGAATGCAAGTATCTATATTCTATTTCATTTGGAATTCCTTTTATTGGCTTATCTTGCAACTGATTTCGGAAAGATTTTTCATTATATGTTTCACTCAACTTATCAAACTGTCCATGAATATGATAAATTATCTTTTCCGTACTCTTTTCTAAGTTACTGTCATAATTTGTTGTAAATATATTATCAAACGACTTCAAAAATGCACATAATGCTTCATCATACTTTTTGTACAATTCATTTAATTGTCCTTGATTATAAATAGCATGAAAATACGCCATCTTTAAGACTTCTCGAATTTGAAACTGTTCCGGATTATATATTTTGTTTTTATGACAAAGCAAATCATGAATCAAATAATAATCCTCAAATCCTATATCCGAAATACGTAAGGATTTTTTTTTAAGGCTATATCGTTCTTTAAAATCTTTTAAACCTTCTCTTTCTGCAGTACAGCAAGTGTAATTATCAAACTCTCCATCCAATGCTTCTCTCGCAGCCAAGAACAAATAACCCATATATGATTTTAATGCAATCGGATCTTCTATTATATACTCTATTGGATAGTCGTTTCTATCCACATCTGTTAAAACTCTCAATACAATATTTTGAGCCGAATAGCTTACTTTATCATACTGGATATTGATACCATTTCCAACTAATATATTTTTCATTTCTTTATTTAACTCCTAAACTTTCTCTGTTTTAAATGATCCGCAAAATATCCAAATGCCAATGTCATAAAGAAAAATTTAATTCCCTGGTTCGTGTAATTTAAAATTTCTGCATACTGACCAATTGCAATTCCCTTTGGCACCTGAACCATATCTCCCATAACCCCTGCACTCAATGCACTTTTAAATGAAATATTTTTCAAATTATCCAAATAAAACAACAATGCCATATCCAAAGACACTTCAACGTAATTAACAAGTAACAGAATCATAGAACGGATAACATTTGCTGAAGGCCCCTGAATATCTGCAAGCAACATCAATGCTACAAGATATGTAACCGTATCCAACATACTATATATGATTATCCCCGCACATATTTTGTTTACATGCCAGCTTGCTGTATGGATATGAACTAAAGTAACTCCTATGAAAGGAAGTAAAACTTTTCCAAATGTAATCCATTCCGCTACTTTTCGTCTTACATGCCAGTCATACTTTCCAATAACATCTTTAACACCGAGAACAGGAAGAAATAACATTCGTAACACTGCTAAAAAGCAGCGAATTGCTTTCGCCACCGAAAAATATCCTTTGGTTTCATCATATTTTATGATTTCATATAACTGTCTGCATTGAGCTTGCCAAGTTGTCTGATAGACAACTCTGTGTTCCCGCGTAAAAATCACATCATACTGTTCTAATACTCTATTCCCAATATGCATTAAATCATTTTGCTTCTCAACATCCGAATCATAAATGCAAAACACTACTTTCTTCAAAGACATATATTGAAAATACTCTGAATCTTCGTTCTTCCATTCTGTTAATATATTTCCCACTGTCCCAATTGCAATTCGAACAGCCAATTCAAATGGTATACCATAATTTCCACTTCCAATTATCGGTATCGCAACCGTATTTATATCCCGCTTATTTTTTATCTCTTCCATAATACTACAATAACATGATTCCAGCACTTTTGTGCATTTACTTGTACAACACCATGCTCGTTTCCCATTTTCTTTTTTCCCATCACATTTTGGCCCAACTACATGTATTACATATTTGCACAATGTATATCCTGATGTTGTCACAGCTTTTCCTCGCTCACATCGAATTATATCTTCTGGATAATCTTTCTCTTCATCTAATTCTTCACGAATTTTATCCTTAAAGTATTGCTTTTTATCCATTCCCTTATTAATAACCTTATGTATTTCATAATCTACTCCCGAATAATCACTCCCCATTAATGTTGGATTAGCCGCATTTACAGCTACATCAACATGATTCTTTTTTACATATTCTGTAATTTCTCCTCCATGTATCTCCAGCATTTCAGAAATCATTCTTACACCATTCTCTTTCATATGTTTCCTTCCGATCATCATTATTTAATGCGTACAAAAACATATCTTATTGCTGACAATTACGTCTCGCATAAGTTAATGTTTCTTTCGCTTTTATTTTTCACCGTGTCAAAGCGTCTTTTCCAATTTAAAACTGATTTTTTACAATCAGTTTTAAATATATAAACTTTACTATTAAGAGTTTCTATAGTGTAAAATATTATCGTTCATACTCTTTCTCGAAAATCTATGCTTTATTCACAACACTTCGCACCCATTGTCCTATCTCTCCAAAACTTCCTTCTTCTTCAATATTCTGTATAGAATGAACTTTATAAACTTCATTCAAGCATTTAGAACCAATTTTAAATTTTCCCACAAATTCTTTATCATATGTATTATTCGAAATATCTATTAGCACAAATTTATTATTCGCTTCTATACTTTTATTTATTTCTCGTTCAACCCAATTACTATTTGAAATTTCTTTATTCAATAATAAAATCGTCACAGATGTTGATTGTATCTTTTCATCAATCCATGTGCTTATATCTTTTCGCTTACTTACTTCCTCCATCTCTTTTACTGGCTGGATTCCCTCTGTATCCTCCAATATCTTTAAAATCATCTCAGCCTGTTTTACAGCACTTTTATAATGAAAACTCAAAAAAACTTTTATTGTATCATCTGCTGAATTATCTAACTCCTGGTCTTCTACATCGTCTGGTAAAAAAACACTTTTCATCAGAAGTTTCCTCATTTCAATCTCCCTATTCCGCTTCTCATTTTCAATCACTTTCATGATATTTTCAATCAAAGTTTCATTATCTGCATCTTCATTTTCTAATTCCTTGAAATACTTTCTATTTCTATATTTATTTTTCACTTCATTGTATATATACCTGGTAGTCCAGCCAGTTGCCCCTATCGGAATAATACTTTTTTCCTCTTTTTTAGAAATTTCATATTCCAAATAAGTTCCATCATTTTTTAATTCGTTGCCGATTTTTTTAGTTTTTCTGCTTTTATATTCTGTTTTTCCAAATAAAAATATTACTGTACCACATTCTGAAATTAGTTTTTTTCGTACACTTTCTTTTGTCGTTTTATCCTGTCCTTCTACAGATATAAGCGGCTGTATATTCAAATGCTTTGCAACATAATCCGCTCCCCCCCCGGCTCACTCCGCCCATATATGCTCCTGATACAACATAATTACCAATACCAACTCCAAAACCGCTGACAACATCATATCCTTCATCAATTATCCTTTTTGAAAGTTCCATAATAAATCGTTCTCCTCGCACAAAGGTACCTTCTAATTTATTAAAAGCGCCTCCATAATTTCTAGGATTATCCGGCCGTAATCCTCCAGAAATAAACACTTTGCTTAATGTATATTTAAACCTAATATATTTTAACATTTCTGTAATTTGTTTAAAATCTTCCACCAAAATAGTCTGAATGCCATATGTCGTCATACTTTTAATTCGTAAATCCTGCAAGCGCTTATCTTGTTCATATTCCATTCTCTTTTCATCCGGTAATTCGCCATTTTCATCAACATATTCTTCGTATCTGACGCTTCTCATAAAACAGTAATGATTCGGTGGAGAATAATTTTCAAAAGTATGACGAACCAAACTAATAATGCGATCCAAATTAGGATCAGAAAATCCAAATCCTATAAATAGCATTGTATTTTTTATCAATTCCATAATTAGTCCATTTGTAAATACCGATCTGTTAGTATCATACACTTCATAATCCGTCTTCGTTATAACGGTTCTGTCTGGTATCGATTTATCTCCGTGCATTTTATATACAACGGCATCTCGTCCTGGCGTATGATTCTTATACTGAATTTGTTCAGATATCACATCAACCACTTTTCCTTTTTCTTCTAAAGTGTCTTCAATGATTGAATCATAATTCGTTGTCCAATAATTACTGATTGGTAAACTTGCCAATATTTCCATATTATCGTTTTTCTTTGGAACTTTTGAAAATTCTTTTAATATTGCCTGATTTAATCCATGACGTGTATATTCATTCTCATAATATTGTGCAATCAACGTCAAATCCATATTGATATTCAGACCTAATTGTTCACACATAGGTTTTAGTAACTGCTTCCAATCTACATAGCCTGATGCAGCTGATAATCCAGCTCCAGCAAAAATACTCAATCCACCATTTTTCAAAGCCTCAACTATATTATCCAAATTTCTGATCTTTTGATTCGCTATGTGTTCTATTTCATCCTGCCTGATTGAATCTTCATATTTTCTATTGTACATGTTGCCCATTCACTCTTTTTCCTTCGTATCTCTTATTTACTTTATTTTATTCTACCATAAAACAGACGTCGGAAGAAGTCTCTTTACCTTTATTTTTTATAATCCAAAAACAAAATTTACATATATTGTCGAATGTTCAAATGTAAACAGTAAAACATAAGTACCTTTCATACTCAAATCTATTATGGCATAATTACACTCATCAAAGATAGTCAGTCAAAAAAGTTAAGTACTCAACTTTTTTGACCGGCTATACTCAGGAGGTAAGTTATGACTACACAAACCAGTCTTATGGCGGAACAGGTCAGGCTCCAACAGTGGGCAGAACAGGTGCGAGATTGTAAGAATCGTCCGAGTGAAATGGACGTTGAAACATGGTGTAATCAAAACAATATTACAAAAGCCAATTATTATTATCGACTCCGGCGTGTTCGAAAAGCATGTTTAGATCAAATACAAACAGAACAATCAAATTTTATCGAACTGCCAATACCATCAGAAGAAAATACAGCTGTAGATACTGAGAATGTTTCGGATCCTGTTCCGGCAATCCGTATTAAAACAAAAGAAGGAGTTTCTTTTGAAGTATTTTCGAATGCTTCCACTGAAGTACTGAAATATCTCATAAAGGTGATTACGCATGCTGAATGATGCAAACGCTTCCGGATTCAAAAAAGTTTATCTGGCAACCGGCTTTACAGATCTTAGACGTGGAATTGATGGATTAGCAAATATTATCCGCTTTCAGTTTAAACTGGATCCTTATGACAAAAATACATTGTTTGACTTTTATTTCTTTGTCTATCTAAAATACCCTTCGCATACCTATCTCCCTGAGCAGCCGCTTCTATTAATCCTCGTTCTGCATAAGTTTTTGTAAATGTAGCCAAACTTGATAAATAAAAATTTCCTTTTATAAAATCTTCTTGATAGCTCTTTTTTTCAAAAAATTTTATCAAAATATATGGCATCCAAAATTCCTCCCCCCAACTTAAATACTTAAATCATCTTCCCATAGATTTCCATACAGCGTTCATCCCTATATCGCTTATCCTCCGATTTAAAGTGTAATCTTCCTCCTATTGGCTTTAAAAGATCTTTTCCATCATATTTTTCATTAACAGACTCTAACGCCTTTTCATCAAGCAAATATTGTACTTCATCATCTTCAATATAATAACCTTGTTCTTCTAATTCCTTCTTTACATCATCAACCGTTGGAAACAATTCTTTATTTACCCTGTCCATATCATAAGCAAGCATTAAATCATCATATGAAAATCTCTTGGTATTTTGTATCTGAATTAAAATATCTCTAATTTCTGTAATTCCTTCTTGCGGAAAAACTTTTTTTCCTCCATCCATCATTTTAAACACCCATTGTGATAGTTCTACTGATTGCTTAAATCGCATTCTTTCAAATCTTCGGTCCTCATTCAATGATACTCCATATCTAAGTGGATACACATATCCACTCTGGTGATGACATCTCATCAACGGCTGATATCCAATCTGAAAAGCCATGCCATCAAGATCGCCATTATCCAATCCATACCAACGATCCTCATCATTCATATGTTGAAAATACCATTCTGAACTTCCACCAGGACCAATAAAATCTAATACCCAATTAGGAGCATGATAAATAATCCCGTATTTATGATTTTCATTTATCTCTTGTTCTGTTAATGGTCTAAAGCAATCCTGTTCCGGAACATACTTGCATGTAGCAAAGAACAATGCAATTCTAAAATCATTCGTAAGATCTAATAAATTCGTATCAAATCCATAATGTTGTGCCAGTGCTTTATAATTCACATCACTTAATTTTGCCTCCCAATAAGGGACAACGTTAATATTATTCCAGAGTAATTTTGTAAATTGCCAAATTCTCATATTAGCAACTGTCCGCATTAATTCTTCCTGTTTTTTAGACATTCCCATAGTTTTTCTTCTTAATGACGGAATAGAATATGGAAAATCCTGATTCTCACCTCGAAAAAATTGTCTTTTGCTACAAAAAGTAATTATCCTATCTCCATATGGAAACAAAATTGTGGTTCCACTTGCATTCATAATACGAAATTCATCAATTATAAAATCTCCTCTTTTTTCTGGATGTTCATCTCTATCTTGCACCATTTTTTGCACATCCTCAGCCCAATGATCATCTATATCCGCACAATTTAAAAGATATTGAATATCATCATTTGAAATATCATGTGTCTTCAAAGGCTGATTTGGAAATAACCAATTATCATCATTATATACTATTGTATTCATAATCTTTCTTCCCTCTCGTTTTACATTTAACTCATAGTCTATCCCAAAATTTTGTATCAGGGTTGAAATCTCGATATTTAAGTGTAATTCCCACCTGATCAAAAGCATCTTCCAACATTTTTTCAGCTTTCTCATCATGCCAATATACATGCCAAATTGTTTCTGCTTTAACGCTCTCTGCTACTTTTCTTAAATATGGAATATCCACTCTCCCCACAGACCAACCAACAATCGTTATAGAGTCAATTTCAGAAATTTGAACTAACCAAAGCCATAAACCCATTAGTAATAATCCATCTTCTTGGATCACGTTCCGGATCACTATATGTACCAAATTGTTCTAAAAAATTGCAGTTTAAATTAGTTTCCTCCTGCAGTTCTCTTTCTGCTGCCTCACATACGCTCTCTTCTGGACGTACAAAACCACCAGGAAGAGCATAGCAGTCCTTAAATGGTTCCATTCCTCTCTGGATTAAAAGAACTTTTAATTTTTTCTCCGATATTTTCCTATAATTATTTTCTTCACTGTCAAACATTTCAAAAATTACTATATCTGCAGTGACTGATGGTTTTTCAAACTTTGAATCATCATATGCCTTCACATACTCCTCATTTTCCCTCAAAGTTTCTACTTTCTTTTTCATAATCACTACCTCTTTCTTTTTGATATTATCATTATGATAGTATCATTTCGATATTCTATCAAGTTAAAAAAATACCAGACATAGAATTTCAAGTCTGGTATTCTTTTCATTCTTATATAACATCTATTTTATCTTTATATAAATCACAAAGAGCTTCTAATTTATAACACAACAAAGATGCCATATTATAATCAGGAACTATTATTTTTTCCACATCATCAGGTTTGAACTTTAATGTATACTTTTGTATCATATGCTTATTTAATTTTTCCTTCTCCTCTTGATTATCTACAATGTCTGGTGTAAGCCGATTACAATTGCCGTCTATATCAACACCCTCATCCTTAAACGGAGGCAAGTATCTCCATTCCCGTTCATCATAATAGGGTTTAGAATCTAATGAATTGTCTGAACTATATTCCTTTAAAAATCCAGCATAATTCATAAATGCAACCATCATTTCAAAAATCTTAGAAGTATTATCCTCATTTCCATTGTCTAATTTTTGAGCGTTCTGGATAGCAATCGCCTGCAAGTGATTAAATGATTTATAAAGTTCAGAATCCTTTAATACATAACTAACTGGATTAAGTCCACTTTTTATCCCCCATTCTTTTTTCAATCCAATTCCAAATGAACCATACTCTTTTTTATGTTCATCTACCAATTCAATAGGTATATCAGTAAAACATACCATAGGAATTCCCACTTTTGATTCCTTATATTTCGGTAGCATAAATGATATATCTTCAATAGCTGTCATAGGCCAAAAGCCATGTTTAAGTATTGAAATTAAAACATCTATATTTTTTGTGAAATGATATAAAAGATTTGAACTTATTTTGCTATTATACATAAAATTTTTCTCCTTTTTCAACGGTACTTAAATATTCATCTCTTATTATAATCATCAATAATTCTTTTTCAACGCAAAAGTGGTCCTGCCACATATGTAGCAAGGCCACTTCTGTCAAATACTATTAAATGTTACGCGAGTAAACTCACATAAGCGGTTCCCGCATTACCGGACAGACGGTTTCCCGTCTGCCGGATTTGCGGTGTTACCGCACAGGAATATTCAGCAGCTTTTAATCTTTCTTGCACAACAGTTTTTTTATGGGGTCTGACCCCTCTTGAGTCCGGCCCCTCTTGACCTCCTCTTAGCTCAGTTAATTCCTAAACAGTAAAGTATTCTTAATATGTATTTGTTCACACAGTTTCAATACTTTTTCTTGATCCATTCCTTTTATCTTCTCTTTGAACAAATCAACAATGTAATTCGGATATTCGCGATCTTCCCTGTATTTTCCATCCGCATTTATAACATCCTCTACGAACTCTGCCAATGCTTTTGTTTTAAAGCCCGCATCATTTAACCGGAACTGATTGATATGATGTTCTATATAATCTATATCCTCATCCGTGTAAAAATATTTTTCACTTGGAACAAACTGTGCATTATACACATCATATTGTATCCTGTATTTCTGATCCGAGTTTTCTCCTATTACTCCAAATGGCTGCAAAATAATTTTCGTTTTTTTACAGTATTCCTTTTTTAACTTCTTATAGCTTTCACATTCCTCTGTACATTGTTTTCCGTCACACTGTACTTCCGATGAAAATTCCTTTTTCGCCTCTTTTAATTCTTCCAGCCTTTTCTTTTCTCCTACACGTTTTAAAGACATATTGCAATTCGGACATGCTATTGCCATGTTCGGAATACATTCTGTCAAATGTTCCTCATCAAGGCTTTTCTCTATACTGTGTTCTAAATGCCCTATATTGACCCGGTCATTTTTTAATAATGAATAACAATACATGCAGTGGTTCTTGCTGGTTTTTCTTAAAAGAGTTTCCAAATTTTCTCCCGGCTTATTCTTATAACCATAGTCCACTCCATGATCATATTGAGGGGAAAAACTCGGAATATCCAGTAACCAGTTCTCTTCTATCAAACTTGCCACTCCTCTATCTGCTTAACAATCAGCTTTTGTGCTTTTGTTAGTTCCTGCTCTTTTATTTCTCGTAATTCCGCTTCGTCTTCTGAATTCCAAATTCCCGACATTTTATTATTAAAAAGCCTTCTTAGTATCTCATCTCGCTTTTTTTTATCATTTTTTTCCTTTTGTTCAAAAAAAACACTAAAAATATCATATACTTGCGATATACTTGAGAAATCTCCTGCATCTAATATTTCGAAATTTTCTCCGTATAATAAAATCAAATTTGTCTCTTCCGCATTTGCAATCAAATCTGCTGAGTGTGTTGTAGCAATAAAATTTAATTGTGGAAATTTCTCTTTCAAAAATCCTAATATTCTTCCACTATTTTTTACTGATAAAAACTCATCTACTTCATCAATAACAATCGTTCCACTTGATTTCGTATCAGAAAAATACAATATTTCCATAAAAATGCGAATCAATGCCTGATATCCGCTGGACAAATCAACACCAGTATCATTAACATATGCCTTCCAGCCCACTTCTCCCTGACATATCATAAATGAAATCTGAAGGAACTCATTCATCAATGCTTCAACCTGCGAACTGTAATTCATATACAAATCTTCTATTGCTCTGGGAATTCCGCCATAATAAAACGTGTCTTTGTGGTTAAATGTATCTTCTTCTAAACGCTGTTTATTAATCTCTTTTGAGTAATTTACATTCTGAATAGGATCCGGTGTAATCTGCTCTATATCAAAATATCGATTTACCGCATCTATAAAATAAAACTTTTCTTCCTTATCATTTTGTATGAATTGTCTTAATACATCTGACTTACCACTAGAATTATCCCCGATTATAATCGTATCTTTATATTCCAAATCACCTTCGGCAATGCTTTCACATACTCTATCCAACATCGTCTGATAAGATTTCATATATCCGCTTCCACCTCTTATTCATATTGGTTATTGAAACAGTTCCACCTTGCTGTGTTTCTTTAATTATTCTATCAGCTTCAATCTTACTGCAAATTCTATCTGTAAATTTCTCTGTCCATATCTCCGTCTTGTCCCACACGACGAATAGACCTTCTAATAAAAATGTCTTTGAGAAATATTTTTTTGAAATATCCAGCAAATCGATAAACATACTTAAGCTTCTTTGATAAGTTTTAACCTCTTCTTTATTAAAGCCATATGCTTCTTCTGCAAAATGATCAATTAACTTATTCACCGAATTTTTGTAATCATTTACCTTAAAATTCATACCGTCATATTCTACATATTTTTTCATAGCACAAAACCGGTATAAAAACTCTATATCTCTACATTCCTCGTCAATTCTGCCATATAATTCTCTCCACTTTTCATTCTCCTTATTCAGAGAATTAATCATTCGGCTAAATCTACATGGATAAATTCCATTCCGCAATTCCTGATTTGATAACCTTGTTCCGCCATTATTTAAATTGGTAAATATTTTATGTAGCGTAACATCTCTTTTTTCAGCTTCTGATATCTTAATTTCAATTACCGATATAGATCTATAATCAATCTTTCTTTTAAGTGCTACCGGAAGTGTTTCATAGCTAATGTCGTATTTTTCCCCATTTAAGGTCATAAAAAATTGTGTCGGCACGATATTGTGATACTTTTCTTCTAATACTTCTTCAAAACTTCTTTCATTATCTACATCTAAATCACTGTAATCAAATACTGATTCTTTCGGACTTTTGAAGAATTTTCCTCTAAAATAAAAATAAAGGCTCATCACTCTTTGCTGGCCATCCAAAATTTCTAATTGTCCCAATTCATTTCGAAATGTATAAATAGGGGGAATCGGCAAATCACGGATTAGAGAAGTCGCCAATTCTTCAACCTGCTCTTTGCTCCAACGATACTTTCTCTGATATTCCGGAATCACAAAAAGATTATCATGCACTCCCTCTACCAATGCCTTAAATCCCATATCCGTTTTATACTGTTGAATACTAATTTGGTTATATATCTCTAACAAAGATTCTGTCATGTCCATTCTTCTTACCTTTCCTCAAAATATATTTCCATTATACTATGCAAACACTTCTTTCTCAATCATATTTCTTTCCGCTTATAAATTATAAAATCCTAGGAATTAACTTTTCTTTCAACTCACCTCCATCAAATCCCACTTCTCTTACTCGATTACCTCTTGAACCATTCAACTTTTCATATTGATATTCCGAATAGTAATATTTCTTAGGATATCCACACTCCTGCCATGCCAACAGTAACATGGATGATAAAACAATTCATCTGGATTACTCTGAATAGATGCGTTTTCTTCATTTACCGCTCTTACTCTATAAAACCTTGATCCTGGAGTCAGTCTCAATTGTGTATAAATAGATTTTCCATTTGTATTTAGCTTTAGCCAATCATCAATAGATACTATAAACACATCATTTTTCATGCGTTCCATCATAGCATCTATCTCTTCCTGCGCAGCTTTAGAATTGGCCTCTTCGTGATAAGCAAAAATATTGATAATCGCATTGACATTTTTTTGAATCTCATCTGTAACATCTTCAATTCCATTCCAAATCATGTGCTCGCCTGACGAAGCCCTGCGAATTAAAAAAGCAGACCATGATGGCAACTGTGACCGTAAAACACGCCGCTGGTATCGTCAAATAGCTTTCTCCTATTTTAACCCCTACAACTGACAAAATTGCGGTAAATACAGAATAATATATTTCTAATATCTTTGTTATAAGATCCTGTACTTTAATCCTTTTATATGTATTACCACGTAATTTAATCACCTTATCAATTTCCCATTGTAATTCCTCATATAAATTTTGTACCATATTTTACCTTTTCTCCTTTACCCCCCATCATACTTTTCCTTAGTAAGAATCACATGGAATACTCTTATCAGCTTACATGCTATTGCTATCAGCGACTGCATCTTTTTTAATGGATTCTTTAGGTATCTATTTTTGTAAAATCATTTACTCTCTACACTTTGAATTATACCGGAAGCTATTTTCACCACTTCCGGTGGACGTTTTCCTGTTACATTCCATTTGTTTATTGTTTCCAGCTATCATGACTGGTCTCACCCCTCCATTCTTTCTTTTCAAAGGCTCAAACTGATTATGATACATTGTTTCTTTATGCTGCTGGCTGTATTACTGGTCTTACGATGTCATTCAGCATCTTCTGACCATCATAATCTACACCTTTTGCTAGTCTGTTTGACTTATTTCACAGATGCGATTCGTCAAATGTCTCATTCACTACTTGAAAATAATCTATCATTATAAGAATTAATGGTTCTCTCGTTGAAAGAGAACCACTTTTGTTTTCTTTAAATGCGGATACTTTAAACTCCACCAGGGACACACAAAAAGCCATTCATCCCCGTCCCCAGTGGATATTGGCACCATTATCTTTTGAAGCCCATCTTACATCTATGATATACTTCTCATTTAACGCACTCTTTATTCTATATTCTCCATCAGATATTGCTCCCCGGTTCTGATCCGCCAATTCCTGTATAGGATTATATTTCACTACTTTCCATTGCTGTGCCAACGTATCATTCTTACTATAGAGTTGAATATTACTTTCATTTGCTGCGATCGCTGCCTGAAGATCTATGCAATAATCTGCATCTAATGCAGATAAGAAAACGATTCGACCATTTGTCTGCTTTACTGCAATCCATTTCTGTGATTTTTCATCTTTATAGTCTCGTTGTTCTATATCGGCAGAATTCTTTGCCGAACCGCCATTTATACTCAATACTTTACCTGAATTCTTATTTTTCAAAATCACATAATTCTTATTATCATGGCTTATCTTGTATTTTTCCAGTGCTATTTTAATGATTTGCAATACTGGATTAAAATCGTCTTTATTACAATATATTTTTCTCTTTGGTTATTAAATACTTCCTTGAGTCATATTATATATTAACAGACCTATTAAATTAAATATAACATAAAATGAAGCCAAGCACTATTAAAACTTTTCAATTTTACACAAAATATTAATCCGAAAGGAATGTATTCTTATGCATAATTTTATTCTTCTTATAATTATTGGCTTTGCCATTGCATGCCTGATTGTTGTCTGCTGCTTATGTATTGCATCTACAAACTGGCGAGATGACAGACATGATTATGAATTAGATGATATCAGGGATAGATCAGATGAGAACAAGTAAATATGATAGCACCTCAATGTTCATGATATTATTTTTTCACATATCACCGTATTAAAGTATTTCTCTAAAATTAAAACTGACTATCCAGCCAGTTCTAATCTCTATACTTTGACATACTATAAATCAAAAAATAGATCTTCCTTCTACACTTCTGTTTTCAGCATCTCCTCAAAGTTCTCCTCCACTGTAACCACATCTTCCTTGTATGTCATACCATACCAGGTATCATTACTGCGTAATACTTTGACTGACATCTTATTTTCTGCTAATAATTCACCAATAAAAATTGGAATCAGATATTCCGCTTTCATTGGATCAGCCAGGACTTCATTCTTAAAGAAATCAACAAATCCTGCCATACAAGACTTGTCGCCATTTACCAGATACTCATGAACAGCTTTAAAACCTTCCTTGCCATAGTAATCATCTGCATTGATGACAATGAAAGGAGTCTTGATGATCTTCTTTGCTGCAAGCACGGCCTGACCGGTTCCCCACGGTTTTGTACGACCTTCCGGCAGAGTTCACGGGATATCGTTAATATCCTGGAAGGCATAGTCCACTGTTACATTGCGGAAATTACAGATAGTGGCAATGCGGTCACCGATGCACTCTTTGAATTCCTTCTCGATATCCTTTCGAATAATAAATACCACATGGTCGAAACCAGCCTCAATCGCATCATGAATGGAATAGTCCATGATGATGTGTTCAGAAGCGTCTACCGGCTCCAACTGCTTGATTCCCGTTCCGAAGCGTCTGCCGATACCAGCTGCCATGATACGTAATGCTGTTTTCATTGTATTCTCCCTGTGCTATCTTTTGTTCCACTGCTTTAACCGACTATCCTTTAACATATACAGATCTTTTCTTTTTGTTTTCCCACTTTATAAAATTTTAATGGGGTCTGACCCCATTAATTCTTTCATGGCAAAGAATGAAAGCAGGAGCGAGAATCCAAAAGGCTCGTACAAAGCAGTCAGGATGTTTGCGAGAATTTTGGCTAATACCTTTATTGCTTCCATTACAGATCACTGAACAGATCAGCCTTGTATGCGCCGTTCTCCAGCATCTTCTTGAAGCTGTCCTTTACAGCTGCGACATCTTCATGGTAGATCATGCCGTACCAGGTGTCGTTGGTTTTGTCAGTTGTCACATACTAATACTCTTATATATTATGCTATCTTATTTTTCACTTTTCTTGCAAATTCACTTATTTCATTTCTATCAAACAAAACAATAAATTCAACAAGAAGTGCACATACTCCTACAATAAGGCAATCTACACATAAAATAAGCCAGCTACTAGGATATGGTAATACACCAACAAGTACACGAATAAGAATCACGTTAACAACACAGGCTATCAGATGTCTTAAAATAACCGGATAAAACGTAGAGATTTTTATTTTTAAACAATAAGCCGAATAAATTGGTGCATCAATCAGATGAATTAAATTAAGAACCATAGTGGTCAAAACAACCGCATATTCACCTAAGCTAGTATATTTAATCAGGACATACATTCCTATAATATTTGCTGTTCCCATTGCCAGTGTTATGTAACAAGGAAGTCTTAATTTGTTCGTCAATGTATATACATAATACAGCGGATTGACTACTCCAATAACAATATCACTAAACAACACAATCATTGATATCTTAAAAATCAAGCTGATATTTTGTGAATCCGTCAACCACAGTCGTAAAAATGGTGTACCATACGAAAAGAAACCGGCAATTAATAAGCCACAAACCAAGCCAGTGATCTTCATTGAACGTTTCAGAGAAGAAACTAGCAACTCAGTATTTCCTTCAGCATAGTAACGAGTTTGAAGAGGTTTAAAAGCATTCGCAATGGTTCCCACCAAAGTATAACAAATCGTTGCCAAATTCTTAGCTACCGATATTTGTCCCATTGCTGTTGCTGTTAACATAAGATTTGTTATGATTAAATCCAAACCGCTATTCAAGACATTTCCAAGATTATTAATTGAATTCCAAATACCAGACGAAACCAGTTCTTTGACCGAATCGATGGAAAATTTTTTCGCATCATATTTTAACTCTGGAGTTAGCCTATGCGCATTTCGAATGTTTACCAAAAGAAGGTATGCAGCAGCAACCATTGCAGCAATTCCGACATACCAAACCTTCGGTGCAAGTGCAACGCATAAAACAAGCAGTACTGCACCTTGAATAAATGTTGATGTGGTTTTCTGCCTTTCGGATAAATCCAAACGGTTTTTTATAAAAGTAGAGACATTAAATGCCGTTTGCATTACAGTAAGCAAATACTTTATCAGAACAACTATAAATAATATTTTTACATCGTTAACTAGTAAATCAGGTATATTAAGAAACTTTTCTAGAAATCTTATAATAAAAAGAGACGGAACAAATACAAGAAGCGATAACACGCAGTCTGCAACGATCACAGAACTGTAAAGCTGTTCTGCCTTTTTTAAATCATTCTGGTGATAAGCAATCGCGATATACCTACTTGCAAACGAATTCAACGCAATAGATATCAAATCAATATAAGATGTAAATGTATTTGCTAACGACACAAAACCGTATGCTTCTACACCAATATTATTAGTAACATAAGGTGTCGTCAAGAAATTAATGGCATACTTAACCAATATCGCCAACACAGCCCATATTATATTTAATAAAATGGCTTTGCTGTCACTCCTTCTTTTTTCCATATATCGCAAGTATCCTCCTATCTTTATTCGGTGTCAGTCGGGAGTGACCCATTTTTATCAATGCACCCATTCAACATTGTGCTTCAGAATTCTTCCTCCCACACCGCCAATCAAAATTTTGCTTTCATCAAAAGAATGTGTCACACATGCTCGATATGCAACAATACTTTCATTTGGAATTCTAACCCCTTTAAGTATATCCACATACGAACAAAGCCATACATGATCTCCTATAACCACCGATTTCTCAGTTGGGGATTTTATTCCATCAACTAGAACCACATGATTATCACTATCTCGAATATTTACATTCCAGCCAAGTAAGCAATCCTCACCTATAATTATTTCATTGTTACACGAAAAGAAGCAATTTACATTTGAGTCAAAGCCATCACCTACACAAAAGTGATCGCCAACCCTTATACTGTTTCCATGTTTAAAATTGGCTTTTCCCATAAATTCAACCTGAGAGCCCTTTCTAATTTCAAGATACCCCCCCCCGGATTTTACTGGAACTATGCCCTTTGTGCCATCAAAGCCAATTTTAACACATGCAAATGAAGGTTTCTAGAGTTTTACACAACCCTTTTCCAGATGTGCAAGTTTTGTATCAAAACTTATCAGCATTGGGCAACGCAGTCCTCTTAAACCGAATAGTTTTAAATTGACATAAAGTGTTTTAGGAAAGCTTAACAATACAATTAGCATTCTTTTAATTTTCATCTAAAACTGTTCTCCTTTTCAACATAGTCATCTATTGAATATTTCAAGCCATCATTTTGCGAATAATAATAGATCATTCCTAAAACAAATAGCATCGATGTACTATAAAACTCCGCTTCAAAAATAAATGTCAATAACAACCCCAATGTGCAGTACGTCAAGACTCGAATGCCTCTATTTTGATTCCAAATCGATTTACAGGATTTATATAGAACAACATAAATCATAACATACGAAACTAATGCTATGATTCCACCCTCTAATAAGATTCTCAAGTATCCATTGTGCGTACTAAAACCAGAAATAATTTCACCCTTTGACCAAAAATAAAAACTGTTAGAAACATCTGATCCTATGCCATATCCGTATATAGGTGATTGATAAACCAGTTTTAATGTTTGGGCCCACAGAACTGACCTTCCCGAAAATGTTACATCCTTATGCAACACATTGATAATAAACTCAGCAAAAATTCCTTGAGAGAAAAAGTTTGAAAATACGACCAAGAAACAAATCACACCAATAGCTATTATGCCATTACGTAGATTTAGAAATTTTTCAAAACCTTTTTTGTCAAAATAAAGTAAAAAAAACATAATCAAAACAGCCATCATACCAGTTGCCGCCCATGCTGCCAAAAGGCTTGATGCAAATATAACCGTGGCAATCGCAATATTTCTTTTCCGATTCCTTGATGGCAAAAATTTTTCAATATAAAAAATAGAAATTCCAAGAATAGGCAAAAGCGTAAATACCATCTTGTTATCTATTCCAATTAGAAATGTTTTATTACTTGATTGAGTTGCTATAATTCCCTCTGGATTCACCAATATTATCCCACAATTTATTATAGATAATATCGCATAATATATGATAAGTCCTCTCAAAGTCTTTCTTTCGCACCGTTTTAACATATAATTAATCCAAAGAACCGGAAACAAAAGATTAAACATACGTGTTACCGCATCAGCTACGTTTGTTTTCTGTAATGCGGATATAACAATCATAATTAAAGCAAAAGAAATGATAGCTAAAATCAAGTCATTACCTTTTCTTCTTATTTTTCCATTTCCAAAAGTCAACAAAGCTATGATTATAAAGCTCAAATACTTCAAATCATAAACTATTCTCATAAACGAAAACGTCTGTAATCCATTGGGTACTAGAAATGGAATGATTGCTATCGCTGCAAAAAGTGTATTTGCATCATAAGATTTATTCTGCGTCATGATTTCTCCCATCTTATCGTATTTCCAGAATCACAGACATAATCTTTAATTCTCTAATTCTGAATATATTAGTCCATACCTCTTGGCAACCTCTGGTAACGAAAATTTCTTCTGTGCATACAGATATAACTGCTCACCCATATCACGTAAATTTGAATGATTGCTTTGCCATGTCTGAAAAGCACGTTCAAAAGCTACTGAAGCTGCATGATAATGTTCTTCTTCATTATCATACCGATATGTAAACATTGAATCCTGCGGGAAGTCCATAAGCGTTCCAACCAAGGTAGCTACAAGTGTCTTCTTAAATGTAATTGAAAGCATTGCACTTCCGGAATTCAAACTGCTTTTTTCAGATAATGGTAAAAAAACAATATCGGCCCATTGGTATAACGATGTCATTTCTTCATCTTTTATAAATCTAGGTATGAGATTTACATTTCCCGCTTTTACTCCGAGTTTTCTAATTTGAGTTGCATATTCCTCAGATATTGGCTTTCCTGCAATTGTAAACTCAACATCCTTTTCTTTATAATCTTCAGCAATTTTCAAGATCATCTCGATATTTTTATATGGCCGAATATTTCCCACAAACAAAATATGCATTTTATTGGAATCCCTTGAAAGTTCTGGAATGTTTACTTCCGGAGTTGGATATATTCCATCATATGTGGGATGATATACGACCCTTACTTTTTGTGCAATGTCTTCATCCGTCATGTACAGTTTTAATGCGGTTTTAGAATAATCGCATAGTACTGCTACTCTATCTGCATGATTACACATAAACTTTATAATATAGCTACTAAGTACAGGATGTTTCGTATCATGCGGCAGCATATTATGGAACGTGTGAATAATTTTTATGTGATTCGCTTTAAAGTAATAAATTCTTGCAATATTTCTCACTAAATATGGCAAGAGCTTTGGCATAGGATAATCAGGAACAGCATCAAACCAATTTAAGGTAATCACCTGTACCTCTTTTGCTAAACTGTGACTCCCGAAAAGCGATTTCATCGGAACTACTTCGTATCCATTCGATTCGATTGCCGTTTTTATCATCCCAATATAGGGATTACTTGAATGCTCATAGGGATATAATGCTGTTTTCTTCATGCCGCCACCTCTATTATATATTTAATCTCATAATCTTTTTGTCTCTTTGTTCTATGAAAAAATTGCCGCAGCACGATACTTATCCCCCACCCGAACCAATCCGACTTTTGTTCCTTTATTAGCTGTATTTTCTGTGATTTGCTCATCGAATATGTCGGCAGTAGATCACCCTTATGCTTTTTATAGTACACATCAATGTTTTCAACGACTCTAGCTGGTACACCTGCTACGACAGAATTAGCCGGAACATTTTTCGTTACTACAGAATTTGCTGCAATAATGCAATTATCTCCGATAGTGACATTGGGGAGAATCATCGCATTCCATCCTATATTACAATTATCGCCAATCACAATTCGACCGTATAGAACAGACTCTTTATCAACAAGCCCCAATTTTCTCAAGGTCCATATACTACCATCATGTGTTATTAGTTGGACATTATGTGTCAACCTAACATTATCACCTATAGAAACCAAATACGGTTCATCACCAATGACAATTGTTTTTGCAATATTACAGCCTTTCCCAATTGTCATTCCTTCTTTTCTCAACATTTTTATAAACTGCTCATTCGAGCAAAGTTTAATTTTTATTTTTCGTATCACAGATTTCAGTTTTACCATTCCTTGCGCCCTCTAGGTTTTAAAGAATATCTAGCCACTCCTGTGTTATCTTATCTGGATCAAAGTCTGCGGCTCTCTTCATTATTCTTTGTTTATAATCGTTACGCTGCTCCTCATTCTGAAGCATTTCAATAATTGCATCTGCCAGCATTTTTTCTGCATTTGTCAGTTCATCTTTAGCTTCATATTTTTTATCGTCCATTTCCGGAACCAAGATGCCATATTTACCATATGTTACTTCATGAATTTCTGTTTTCAAATCCATATCAGGTGCCAGTAATTCTTTTGCGCCATATTTATAGTCGGCAGAAACAACTGGCAGACCACAAGCCATACATTCAACCAGAATATTACCAAGTCCCTCATACACTGATGAAAATGCAAATATATCCGAGCGCACCATATAGATATATGGATTAGACTTATATCCTAATAATTTAATACTATCCTCTAATTTATAATCTTTGATTAAGCGTTCTAAATAGTCCTTATTTCCGCCTTGTCCTAAAATAAGAAGCTTTGCATCAGGCATCTTATTAATCACTCTTGAAAAAGCTCTTATTAAATGCCATTGTCCCTTTTGATCAACAAGGCGTCCTGCAGTCAATACAATATTTCCTTTGTTATTTATAAAGAACTGTTCATCATCATCTGGAAGCTTCTCACCTTGTATTTTATCCTTGATGGTCTCAATATAACACGGATTATAAATTGCAATAACTTTATCCTGTTTTACTCCGAAATGTTCAATCAAATCTTCTCGCACCATTTTTGACAAGGCAATTATACAATCAGTATGTTTAAATGTGAACCTTTCTTTCATCTTTAAAATTGGATTCAATTCAGAAGATAATTTGTTTCGAACTGAGACATATACTTTCTCTCCACATTTAGAAAGAACACTTGCTAACGCGGCTTCCTGTAAGAAGCATATGCAATGTGTAATATTGCGCTCTTTTTTTACCTTTTTAAGTCTTTTTGCCAATTCCAAATGCCAAAAAACTTTCAATTTTCCTTTATCTTTTGGCATTTTTAAATCGATTGTTTCCACTGTTGATCCATATGTGTTATTGTTAATATGTTCAACAACTAATATTACATTTTCTGTTTTTGCCAGTGAGCTTGCCAAATTCGTTGCAACTCTTTCTGCTCCTCCGCCAGATAAATCTGAAACCACAACCATAATATTCTTTTTCATAATAACTTTCCTCTTTCTCAATGTAAAAATGGAGAGCCATGCATTATATAATCGAAATCAGTACAGCCTCTTTTTCGAATGAATTTTGCTGGAACTCCTCCCCATACCTCATATGGAGGAATATCTTTCGTTACCACAGCTCCTGCCGCAACTATAGCACCATCTCCAATTGTAACATCTTGTAAAACAGTTGCCCCCGTGCCTATCCAACAATGATGTCCGATATGAATCGGTTTAAAAGAAGCTTTAAATTTAGGGTCATCAATATCATGACTGCCCGTAATAAAAGTTGTATGACTTGAAATGTTTGTATCATGGTCAATATAAATACCACCCCTTGCATCTAAATCGACAAACCATCCGATGGATACACCATCCGCAAGATTTAATCCTTTCGGAAAAAGTATATCGGCTCGACGACAAATTGTGCTTCTCTTTCCAATTTTAGCACCCAGCATTTGATAAAACCATTTCCTTATGTGTCGACTAGGTATTTTATTGACAACGACATTACCGAATAAAACAATCGCATAATAAACACATTTTACAGGTTTGCTCATTGTCCTATTGATAGATACATTATCCTGATTGTTTTCCATTTTGTTCTGCCCTCTTTAGCACTTCTCATAATAATTGAGTACTTTCTCTGAAAATTTTTCAAAGCTGAACTCGTTTTGAAATGTACGATATGCTTCTCTTTCCAATTGCTTTTGAGTCTCTGGATGCTCAAACAGATACAGCACTTTTTCTGCGATTTTCTCGCTATTTTTTGCTGGAATAAGATATCCATTCTTGCTGTCGTCAACTACTTCAACTGTACCGTCTACTGCCGTAGCCACAACGGTCTTTCCTACGGAAAAGCCTTCAATTGGTGTCAATGGCAGACCTTCCCACAAAGAACTGAGCACCAGCAAATCAACTTGCGAAAGAACATTTTGCACATCTCTTCGGAATCCGAGAAAAATCACCTCTTCTTGAATTCCAAGCTGATTTACCAACGATTTAAGTTTTTCACGATCAACACCATCGCCTATAAGAATATACTTAATTCTATCTGTCTTCTTTTTAATCATTGGATAAGACTTGATAAAATATTCCATTCCTTTTTGCTCGGCAAAGCGTCCGACATTACCTACGAGATAAAATCCATCTTCTTTTAATTTTTTTAGTGTTTTATCCACTACTACTTCGTCATCAAACTTTTCGATTGCATTATGTATAACCGTAACTTGTGAAGCATTAAAGCCAAAATAATCTACTAAGTTTTTCTTTACCATTTCACCACACGCAATCAACTTGGCATTTCTATACGCAAATTGTGTGATACGTTTATTATTATAAAACGTATTATGTGATGTGTTGATAAGGATAAAATTGTGTCTTTTCTTTACAACAGCTGCATAAAACGCCGCCATTCTGTGGTGCGTATGTACGACCGTGATTTCTTCGTTCTTAATTATCTTAGATATTTGATTTATAACTTTAATAAACGTAGCCGGATCATGTTTCCCGACATCATTAATTTGAATGTGTAAAATCCCCATTTCTTCTAAAGTTTTTACCATCGGTCCACCAGTGGAACAAACAACCATTTTGTTTACTTTTGGTTTAAGGATCTTGCACATCTGAATCATCACATTGGACGTTCCACCCATTCCCATAGTCCTCGAAAAGAAGAGAACGTTTTGCTGTTTCAAATCCATTTCATTTTCCTTTCTATATTCTTCCTTTTAACCATCTCTTTATTTTTAATGGAATCAATGCTTTCACTTGACTGGCATATTTCCTTATACCTATCTTTTTTTGATATCTATTTTCTAATGCATCCCATCCACCTATACGATACTGCTCAAGAATCTCTTGCCTTTTTCCCTTCTCACTCGGATGCATCAACTGTTTATTTCCATATGCAGCCTTTTCAAAAGTGCTAGAGCGCATTTCAAGTCCGTCAATTTCATTCAACACTTCAAGTCCCTTTGAGGTGTTTGCAATAACAACCGAGATGCCATTACTCTCATCCCATCCATCTGCTCCATTTAAATATTCAGGATGTTGCTTTTCTATTCCCCAGTAATCTCCTAATGTAATGTCACCTGGTCTGTTTTTTCCAGCATACTTGCATCTATAACAGTTTTCTCTATACAACCACCCTTTTATAAAATAGTACAAATAAGATGATCCACTTTGCCATAATTTAACACTTTTTGTTTTTTTGTTCTTGAGAGAAAGCACTACTTTTCCGTTAATGCCCCAGCCTATTTTTTTATCTCTAAAAGTAAAATATTTAATCTTGCCTTCATATTTTCTTTCCAACATACTAAAATAGGATAAAAAAATTTTCTCACTTGGGACACCGTGACATACAATGTCTACTGTAAGCAGGTTTGTGTATTCCTTTCCCAAAAATCCCATCAATCCAGCGATTTGACACGGTGTCCCTGAAAATAGAACTTTTTTCCCTTTTTCAAGATAATCTTTTGCCTGTTGATAAGTGTTATCAATTCGACTTTGTACATATTTTGAACCCTGTAAGAGAAAGAGATTTTCAATGTTCCCTACTGCTCTATGACTCACACCATAGTTCTCCGAAAAAGACGCACCAAATACTATTCCTCCAGCTTCTATAAACTGTGTGGCAATTGCGGCAAATATTCCACCAGATGCAGATTGATTGGCCTGCTCTCTATTCTGCGAAATAGCTGCGTAAGTTTTTAAAGGCACATTTTTTTCTTCTATATTTTGAAAAGCACAAACTGTTTTGCATCTTTGGCATCTAACGCATTTATTCTCATCGATTCTGGGATAAAGGAAACCGCATTCATCCTCTTCCATATATATTGCTGCGCGAGGGCAAATATTTACACATGCTCCACATCCACAGCAATCTTCTTTATTTTCATATAATATCGGGACTTTTTTTTCCATTACTTGCTCCTTAAATAGGGCAAAGATTTAGGCTCGCCCCATTATTTTTTTCATCAAAGCCACTAAGTCACTACGACTCAGCTCGTCTTTCCTATAAAATTTTACTCGTTCAATAAATCTTTCGTCTCCGTCTCCATATTTTTCAAATACATATTTCATACCTTTATTTTAACAATCACCCCAGAACATACCTATAAATCCGTTTTTGCACTGGATTCACTCGATTCTAAGGCTATTACATACCTTTTCCAAATATGCTTTATCTTGTACTCTGTATGCATTCAATTTTTTATCAATAGTCTCATAGTCAATATCTTTTTCGATATCCCGAATTGTTACCTCACCCTCTGTTCCGCGCTGTGGAATATCGAGTTTACTCAATATATCTCTAATTCTCATGCTTGCTTTTTCAGGATAAAAACTAATAAACTTTTTATGAAACTGTATAGAAAAAGCTGTCGCATGAAAAGAATCCGCAATAACATATTCTGCATCACGGATCAATCCCAGATACTCTTCAACACTTGGGCACCAAACTAATTTTCCAGGTCGAATGATGTCATGCCAATTGTACGAAATATTTAGTAGTTCCAGCCCTTTCGCCTGTGCAAGCTTCTGAGCATACGAGTCAAGAGTTTTGTCATGGTGAAGATTATATGTCACAACAAATTTTCTGTTTTTGAATTTATTAGAAGCGAGTCTATCCCACACTTCATTTGTCCGGTATAAAGTTGGATCAAGCACCTGAACGACATTTTCGTAGCCCAAATCATTTAACGATTTTACGCTTTGACTTTCTCTAACAGAAAGATAACTATATTTTTTTAACTGTGCCGAAATTGTATTTTTCTCACTGTCTGCAATTTTTTGTCCTATACTTGAGGCATATGAGAAACAAAATGCACCTTCTGGAGCAAAATCAAGATAATAAGCCGGCTCAACACCCTCATTCCAGAAACTATTCCAGATTTGATCGCTTCCAGTACAGTAAGCATCTGCATTCGGGATATTATCTTTTAATTCTTGATTGCTATGGTATGCCTTTTGGCTCAAATTTACATGATTGCTTAGAAAAGCATTAAATGTTTTTTCTTTCTTCAAGTATGAAATCAACATGACAGCCTTTGCACCAGCCAGAAGTATAGGATTGCTCGCAAGTTTTTTGCTTTTCTTTTTTAGACGTTTTAGTGCTCCTCGTTTTGTATCGAGCTCTCTAATAAAGTCAATTGTTTCGCATTCAAATCCAAGCTCTTCAAATGTAACTTGCGTAGCATAGGTTTGAAGAACAGAGCCATAATTGCAATTTCGATGTATTGTGATATTCTCTATTTTCTTCATTTACCTGTGACCTTCCTATATTTAATTGCTAAGCCCAAAATTTTTCGATCATCCACTAAATATCTTTTAGCCATTCTCTTCGGGTCTTGTGTGATACGGAACAGCCACTCCAGACCGTGATCTGCCATCCATCTTGGCGCTCTCTTTATGTTTCCAGCTTCAAAATCAAAACTTGCACCTAATCCAAAGGAAATAGGAACCCCCAGTTCCTCACAGTGGTGGTACATAAACTTTTCCTGCTTAGGACAACCCAATCCAACAATCAAAATATGCGGATTAGCTTCCTTGATCATTCCTTTAATCTTATCCATCTCCTCTGGATTCTTTTCAAATCCATAAGGAGGCGAGTAAGTACCTACCACCTGCAGCCCTTTATATCTCTTTGCAAGATTCTCTGCTGCCTTTGCCGCAACACCTTCTGCTGCACCTAAAAAGAACATCTTATACCCCTTTTTTGATGCCATATCGCACAAGAGTGGAAAGAGATCAGACCCTGAAATTTTCTCCTTAATTGGAGTACCATACCACTTGGCAATCCAGAGCAGAGGCTTGCCATCTGTAAGAATCAAGGATGCATTAGCATACACATCCTGTAATTCTCTATTTGTTTCCAACTGCACAATGTGATCCACATTCGGAGTGACCACATAGGCATTTTTGTTTTCCTTTATCAGAGAATCAATAGCCTGCAATGTTTCTTTCATGGTCAGGTTATCAATCTCAGTATTCATAAATTTCAATCTAGCCATTCTTCACTCCTCATCTCCATCTGTCAACATCTCACCTTAATCATTTCTGCATCACCAACAACCAAGCACCGTCCCAGCCCAGCAGGCAAAAACAGTGTCTCTCCTTTGCTGAAGCGCATCGGCTTTTGCTCTGCATCCATTGTCTGAACCTCGCCATAGCCATCCAGACACATAAGCACCTGAAAGGAGCTATCCATTACCGAAAATGCAAACCCCTTCGTAACCTGAATTTTCTCTGTTTCAAAATACTTGCAACGGCAGAGAATTTCACGAGAGCAGCCCGGATAATGCTTCACCATTCGGGGCTTCCGACTTACATCTGGTGCAACACTCATATCCATTACCCGAATTGCCTTATCAAAGTGCAGTTCACGCTTTTTCCCGTTTTTATCCACACGGTTGTAGTCATAGACACGGTAAGTCAAATTGGAGCTTTCCTGAATCTCGGCAATCAGAATACCTTTTCCAATGCCATGCACCGTACCGGCAGGCACAAAATAAGTATCGCCTTTGTGGACTTTTACTTTCTGCAAATGCTTGTCCAGCGTACCGGTTTCCACTGCCTTACGCAGAATTTCTTCCGTCACCTCATGCTGAAACCCATAAATCAGGTGTGCACCTTCTTCAGCATCAATGACATACCACATCTCTGTTTTGCCATTGTCACCCTCATGTTCTCTTGCATACTCATCGCTCGGATGAACCTGTACAGACAAGTCTTTTTTTGCATCAATAAACTTTACCAGTACCGGCAGTTTTCCATCTTCCACTTTTGTTCCAATATATTCCGGATGCTGTTTTAATACATCTGCCAGTACCACGCCCTTGAACTCGCCGTTTGCAATATAGCTCGGCCCGTCAGGATGCACAGAACACTCCCATGTTTCCGCCAACGGAGCCATATCAATTTTCTTTCCGTACTCTTTCCTCAGCCTTGTGCCACCCCAGAGATAATCCTTTCCGGTTGGCACCAGTTTCATGATCTCCATCGCACTATTCCTCAATCAAGTTCAAACTTGATTTTATCGCTGACACTGATCTCATCGCCCAGCTGAACTTCAATCATATCCAATGCTGTAATCGCCTCAACCGTATGCTTACAGCCTGCGGCAATGGTAATCACATCACCAGTACGAAGAACCTGCTCCATCCCATCAACGATTGCCTTACCCTTACCAGAAACAACTGTCCATACTTCCTCGCGCTCATTGTGCATGTGGTAGCTCATTTTTTCTCCAGCTTTCATGGAGATTTTGACTGTCATGGAACCCGGCTGTACATCAATAACCGTGTAAGTACCCCAAGATTTTTCGGCATACATTGCTTCCGTTTCGATTTTCTCAACATACGGCTTCATATAACCGCTACGCTCTTTATCCGAAATCAGAATACCATCGCCACTTGCCGCGATGATCATATCTTTGCAACCCATGCAAAGAATCGGAATATTCAATTCATTGACCACATTGGTATTTTCACAGGTCTCATCCAGAATAGCTTTTCCCTTGGTCTTATCCGCCATGACCTCAGCCATCATGTTCCAAGTGCCAACATCCTTCCAGTCACCACTATATCGCAGAACCTGAATGCTGGATTCTTTTTCGACCACAGCATAGTCAAAGCTGATTTTGGTCAGTGTGTCATATTTATTGAAGAGATCTCGATAATCCTCAAAGTCAATCATGCTGTGAGCCTTATCCAGCAGATATCCCAGTTTAAACGCAAAGATGCCTGCGTTCCACAGCGCGCTCTGAGCCAGATACTTCTTAGCAGTTTCAATGTCCGGCTTTTCCTTGAACTCTTTAACTTTACTGACGTTTTCGCCGCTTTCAGGAATGATATAACCATACTTCTCGCTCGGATAGGTCGGCTCAATGCCCATCAGCGTCAAATTTGCATTGCCCTGTTCAGCCAGCTCCTGCAAAGTCTTGACTGCTTCGTAGTATGTATTATCCACATACGGGTCAACCGGGCAGACCACAACTGCCTCATCCGTTCCGACATTCAATTCGTCATGGAGATATGCTGCTGCCAGCGCAATTGCAGGAAATGTATCACGACGGCAGGGTTCCACGCAGATAGAAGCCTTTTCGCCAAGCTGATTTTTAATTGCACTTGCCTGCGATTTGCTCGTTGCAATCGTGATCTTTGCATCTGCATCTACGGTAGTAATCTGACGATAGACACGCTGCACCATAGATTCATATTTATCACCATCTTTGAACAGTTTAATAAACTGTTTGCTACGAACATCATTAGAAAGCGGCCAGAGACGTTTGCCAGAGCCACCGGAAAGCAAAATAATATTCATTGTATTTTCTCCTATCATCTATTATTTCAAGTACGCTTCCGCACTCTTGCAAATTTCTGCTTCAACTTTTTCTGCTGCGTCCTTGTTCTCTGCGCTGACAGAGATATAAGTTTTGAGTTTCGGCTCTGTGCCGGAAGGACGCACGACAATGGAGCAGTTATCTTCCAGCAGGAACTTCAGCACATCAGACTTCGGCAGCCCGTCCAGACCGGGGGCATAATCCAGCAACTTCACGATCTTCTTGCCACTAAACTCTTTGATGTCACCACGGAATGCCTGCATAATGCTCTGCATCTTGGCAAATCCGGCACTGCCATCAAATTCATAGCTATGCAAGGTGTTCAGGCAATAGCCATAGGTCTTGTACAGCTCATCCAGCTTGTCCAGCAGGCTGATGCCCTTGGTAGCATAGTAGCTGAACATCTCGCAAATCATGTATGCGCCATCAACGCCGTCCTTATCGCGGACATAAGAACCAGTCAGATAGCCATAGCTTTCCTCAAAGCCAAACACATAGCTGTCTGCCTTGCCCTGCTTTTCCAGTTTGCCGATCTGCTCGCCGATAAACTTGAAACCGGTCAGCACGTTGATGGTCCGCAGGCCATAATGAGAAGCAATCTGCTCGCCCATATCCATCGTCACGATGCTCTTGACCATGACAGGGTCAGCAGGCATCTTGCCGTGCTTCACACGCTGGCTGCAAATGTAATCCAGCAACAGCATGCCCGTCTGGTTGCCGGTCAGCAGTTCGTACTCTCCCGCTTTGTTCTTGACCGCAATGCCCACGCGGTCGCAGTCCGGGTCGGTAGCCAGCAGCAAGTCAGCATTGCACTTCTTGGCATATTCCATACCCAGTGCCATTGCTTCCTTGATTTCCGGATTCGGGTACGGGCAGGTCGGGAAGTTGCCATCCGGCTGTTCCTGCTCCTCGACCACAGTGATATTGGTGTAGCCCATCTCTTTCAGAGTGCGGGTCACAGGCTTCAGACCTGTACCGTTCAGCGGGCTGTAAACAATCGCAACATCCTTATTGACTTCTTCACCGAACAGAACAGACTGATTCTTGACCTCATTCACAAAAGCAGTATAAACTTCGTCCGGAATATACTGAATACTGCCATTTGCAAGACCAGCCTCAAAATCGCTGTGCTTTACATCCGCAAAGATGTCCAACTTTTCAATCTCCACCAGAATTTCAGCGGCAGCTTCGGTCGTAATCTGGCAACCATCTGCACCGTAAACCTTGTAGCCGTTGTATTTGCTGGGGTTGTGAGAAGCGGTAATCATCACGCCGGCAGATGTGTGCAGATAACGAGTTGCAAAGGATACTGTCGGCACCGGCATCAGAACCGGCCAGATATTGACCTTGACACCATTTGCGGCAAAAACACCAGCAGCCACTTTTGCAAACACATCGCTCTTGATACGGCTGTCGTAGCCAATCGCCACAGAGGGTTCTGCAAAATTTTTCTCCAGATAGTCAGCCAATCCCTGAGATGCCTTTGCCACCGTGTAGATATTCATGCGATTGGTACCTGCACCACTTACGCCACGTAGTCCGCCAGTGCCAAATGCAAGGTCACGGTAGAATGCATCCTCAATTTTTGCGTCATCCAGCGTTTTCAGCTCTGCTGCAACATCGGCATCTGCCGTTGCATTTGCAAGCCAACGCTCGTATTCTTTCTTAATATCCATTTTTTCTTATCTCTTTCTACTTCAGTTTAATCTCTCTGGAAAATATCTCTTGTGTAAACTTTTTCTTTCACATCATCCAGGCACTTATCATAACGGTTTGCGATAATGGCGTGGCTCATTTCCTTGAACTTTGCCAAGTCATTGACTACCACGCTACCGAAGAAAGTTTCTCCATCTTTCAGGGTCGGCTCATAAATAACAACCGTTGCGCCCTTCGCCTTAATGCGCTTCATGACACCCTGAATAGAGCTCTGGCGGAAGTTATCGCTATTGCTCTTCATGGTCAAACGGTAAACGCCAATCGTGACAGATTTTTCCTTGTCCTCGTCAAATTCGTTCTCTGCATCATATCCATAGTAGCCAGCCAGCTTCAGAACGCGGTCTGCAATAAAGTCCTTACGAGTTCTATTACTCTCAACAATTGCTTCAATCAGATTTTCCGGCACATCGGCATAGTTTGCCAGTAGCTGCTTGGTGTCTTTCGGCAGGCAGTAACCGCCGTAGCCGAAGGACGGATTGTTGTAATGGCTGCCGATACGAGGATCAAGGCAAACGCCATCAATGATCTGCTGGGTGTTCAGGCCCTTGCTTTCTGCGTAGGTGTCCAGCTCGTTGAAGTAAGCCACACGCAGAGCCAAATAAGTGTTGGCGAACAGCTTGACCGCCTCGGCCTCAGTGAAGCCCATGAACAGCGTGTCAATGTTTTCCTTGATTGCGCCTTCCTGCAACAGACCAGCAAACTCGTGTGCGGCCTCTACCAATCTCTCGTCAGCCAAATCGGTACCAACGATGATACGGGAAGGATACAGGTTATCGTAGAGGGCTTTGCTCTCTCTTAAAAATTCCGGGCTGAAAATGATATTTTTGCTGTTAAACTTCTCACGAACAGAAGCAGTATAGCCCACAGGAATCGTAGACTTGATGACCATGATGGCATTGGGGTTGTATTCCATGACCAGCTTGATCACAGCCTCGACAGCAGATGTGTCAAAGTGTTGCGTGCGGCTATCGTAGTTGGTCGGAGCAGCCACTACAACAAAATCTGCATCCGAGTATGCAGCCTTTGCATCCAGGGTTGCAGTCAGATCTAGATCGTTTTCCGCCAGATATTTTTCAATATAGCCATCCTGAATCGGAGACTTCCGATTATTGATCAGCTCGACCTTCTCCGGGATGATATCCACAGCCGTCACATGATGATGCTGGGAAAGCAGGGTGGCAATCGACAGACCAACATAGCCAGTTCCCGCCACAGCAATTTTGTAGTTTTTCATAGTATTTCTCCTCCAATCCATTTCTGGCTCCCCTTAATTTTTTATCTATCTACACATCCAAATTCAGGATGGTATCAGCGTGTTTTAATTGTGTGTTTTCGCCTAAGCGTTTTTCCTTACTGTCGTACCCTTTCGGTGCAGCAATCATATTTCTACTTTTCTCCGTTTTATTGAGTACACCTGTCTCGCAGCCGCAATCATCGAAGTGTTGTTTTATTGAATCGAACCCTGTCAATGTTCCTACGCCATTTTTGCGAAGTGCTGTTTTATATAGTCGAAGGGCGCAGGTGCATATATGTTGTTGAAACTATATATATCATCTACTCATACCCACATTTCAACCATCACCATGAACAAATCATGCCAATTTTTCACCCACGACACCCATTTTTATGTACCTATCATCTTCTTGACAGGTCTACTCAACAGAAAAGTTGCGAAGTAGAAATCACCATTTTCCCCGATATTTTCATAATTCAACAAACCGTAGCAAAGTAGCCCTCATATTCGCCTGCGATAGTGTACTCAATAGAACATTAGCAAAGTAGGTGATAAACTCATGGATTTTTGATGTATTTATCATCTGCGCTGCCATTTCTCTCATCCAGCCCATACCCCAACTACCAACCGGTCAATGTGTTCCTCATCTCCCCAAAATTGTATAACAAATGCCAATTTTCAGCTCATATTTCAGGGCGTTTTGCAACGAATCTTCGGTATGTTGAGTGTGAAAAACAGGTCTTTTTTGACTATGCTACGTTGCTTCTGTTTGTTGAGTAGACATTCATAAGAGCTGCGATGGTATTAACTGATGTCAAAAGAATTTCGTACCTATTATTACTGCAACACCGAACATTAACTCTGCAAATTAATCTTTCATAATGTTCTCCAAATACATTACCCATTTGAGCATACATTATATCATATCACACCGCTCCGTTCCCCGTCAATACCACAAGCACTGTCTTCCACAATATCTTAATATCCAACGCAATATCCCACTGCTCAATATACTTCGCATCCAATGCCACTACTTCATCAAAGTCCGTAATATCACTCCGGCCACTCACCTGCCACATACCGGTAAGCCCTGGTTTCATCGCAAGTCTCTTCCTGTGTCCAAGCTCATACTGCTCATATTCATCCACTGTCGGTGGTCTGGTACCAACCAGGCTCATATCTCCAATCAGTACATTCCAGAACTGCGGCAGTTCATCAATACTCGTCTTACGAAGGAAATGACCGATTGGGAAGATTCTCGGATCATTGTCCATCTTGAACATCAATCCGCTCATTTTATTCTTCTCCATCAGTTCTTTCTTACGTTCTTCCGCATCCGGATACATCGTACGGATCTTGTAGATATTGAAGATACGTCCGTTTCTTCCAACTCTCTTCTGTGAGAACAGGATCGGTCCCGGAGACTGTTTCTTAATAATCGGTCCAAAGATAACAATTGCTATTCCCGTAAGTACCAGTCCCACAAGTGCCCCACATATATCCAGCATTCTCTTTGCCAGTACCTGCCATGGAGAAGCGAATTTCATACTGGTTGTCATAACCATATAGTTTCCAAAGGAATGTACTCTTCTTTCTTCCATATTGGAATCATACGGCATCAGATTCATATGTACCGTCAGTCCCATATTAATGAAGATATCCACCAGTCTCTCCGTCAGTTTTCCTTTCTCTTTCAGATCAAGGAATATCTCATCCACGATATGATTTTGAATATAATCCAACATCGACTTTTTATTCGCAACAACGGGAACATTGCAGATTGTTTTTTCTGGATAATTACTTTCATCATAGATCACCACTCCGGCGAACATATAATCCCGGTATGGCTGCATCAGACCGTTCAACGTCTCTTCTGCTGTTTCCCTGGTTGTGACCACCAGAAGTTTACGCCATTCTTTGCGGTCATTGATCCGTTTTCGGATTACTCGTTTCCATCCGAGTCTTACGAACCACATCACACCAGCGCTGACCGGATAGGATCCGAAGATAACCAGTCTTGAATAGGTATCCGAACCCTGTATTGCGAACATCCACACGATCAGGCCGATCGTCACAAAGGCACAATGTACCAGAGATTTCTTCAATTCCACCAGATAGCCTCTTCGGATCACGTCCTCATAACTGTTCATGAAGAACGTTGCAACAATATGAAGCAGGAGCACCATAAGTATGACATTCTTATATTCTCTTGTAATGCTGGCGCCAAATCCGTGTCTTGAAAAATATGTAATTAATAAACTGAATTCCAATATCACCGCATCCAGTATCATGAAATCCAGATGCTTGAACCATCCCTTTATAACTTCTCTGTACATTGCTCTTTCCCTTTATTTCTCCTCTTGTAACTTTTTGATCTGATCTGCTGCGTTCTGCACAGCTGTTTCGTCCGGCCACATCACATACAGCAGCTGGCTTCCGGAAGAATAACAGCTCTGGCTGTCTCCCTTGCCGCTTACTGCCTGGGATTCCACATTCCAGCTGTTCGGATCATCGAGCTGCATCTGAATGAACTTTGACATCTCTTCACTCGTCATGTTCGTCTGTACCGAATCGCTGACTCCGGCTATCAATTCATTCGCATTCTTCAGGATCGCCGGTGTCGTTGCTTTATGAATGATCGCTGTCAGAACCTTCTCCTGATCGCGGCCTCTCTGGTTATCGCCGTCTTCAAAGCTGTAACGCTCTCTGGCAAATCCAAGTGCCTGTTCTCCGTTCAGGTGATTCATTCCTTTGTTAATCTTGTAGTTACCGTGCAGTGTGGTGAATTCATAATCCGAATCTACATCCACTCCGCCAAGTGCATCTACGATCTTCACAAGTGATGTAAAGTTAATTCTTGCATAGTAGCTGATGTCTATTCCGTACAGGTTCTCTAAGGTTGTCATGGATCTGTCCACTCCATAGATACCTGCATGTGTAAGCTTGTCTCTCTTCTCTCCGGACACCTCCGGTATCGTCACATAATAATCTCTCGGTGTTGTTGTCAGTAATATTTTTTTCGTCTGTGGATTCACCGTCATGATCAGGTTCACATCACTTCGGCTGTTAGTTGTAATCGGTCCATCTACATCAATACCACTGATATAGATATTGAACGGTTCTGTTACGTCCGCTTTCTTCTCTTTCTTTACCTCTGTCTTAACCCCATACTGATACAGAACCTTGACCTTCTCCGAGAACCCTTCAATCGACTCATCGATCATACTCATATACCCCTCATTGAACACCGCCGCATCCACATTTCCATTCAGAAGTGCATTTGCCTCATCCGTCAATGATTCGTATTCTTCGGTCTTCACGTCTTTGCCGACTTTCTTCTCGATGTCCTTGATCATCTTATCGGTATTCTTCTGATCCACCGCCGTCTGATAACCGAACCGGTAATCCTCGGCATCTTCGATGTTCTTCGCAGAATCACCTTTCTTCACGACCACGACCATGTTATCCGTCTTGTAGGTAGCTCCGCCGACTTTCTTAAGTACATCATCGGTCTTCATCATTCCCATGCTAATCGCTGCCAGTATGATCGTCATCAGGAGACTGATGATCATACCCGTATAGCGCAGCACCTTATTCTTCGGATACTGCAGGATATGTGTCGCACCAAAGAGTACTGCCAGTGCCCCGATCAGAAAGATCAGGTACTTCTTCGGCAGCATCCCGCTGCCTGCCACAGTCACGATGCAGATCACCGATACAAGAAGCTGGATCAGTGTGATCAGTTTTCCTATCAGGTTCTTTCTTTCCATTTCCAGAAGTCTCTGTCTCATATCATTCATCCTTCATCTGTTACTGTACAGTCAGTGTAAATGTGATCGGATCTGAGGTATTACCGTCACTGTCCTGTACGTAATACTGTAATGTATAGGTTCCTGCCTGGTTCACATTGTAATTGCCGTCGATGTGAAGTCCGCGGAACAAAGTGTCTCTGTCGTCTTTGTCGTCCACTGCATCGGTCACTTCATTCAGTGCATTGAATGATGTTCCTCTGGCTATCGTCTTCGCTTCTTCGGCAAGCTTCATTGCCGGACGTATGCCGTTCGGCTGCAGGGCCGCGCTTTGCTGGTCTGCGCTCTGCTGGTCGGCTGCTGCTGCATCCTGTGCGCTATCTTCTGCCTTCTTTTCTTCAGCGGTCTTCTTGGTCTTTGCTTTTTTGGATTTTTTCTTTGTCTTCTGTGTGGTATCTTCCGATACCTCTTCCGAAGCCGTATCCTGTGCGCTATCTTCTGCCGCATCACTGTCTTCTGCTGCCTGATAGATCACTTCCTGGCTTGCTGTTCCTACATTTTTCGCCTTATCTGTGACACCGTAATAGACAACTGCTTTCTTCTTACTGACCGGCACGACCTTTTCTACGAATACCTCACTAGTCAGGTCTCCGTCTTTATCGTCCTGTGCCGTCACGCCTTCCAGAAGCTTTCCGTAATCTTCACCTTCTGTATAGGCAATCTTTTTACTCTGGTCTACTTTTATCTCCGGTGCAGTGCGGTCCTGATTCTTATAAGTCATATATCCTGCACCCGCCAGTGCTATACATCCGGCCGTCAACAGGCCAGTAACCACGCGCTGGTTCATACGCTCACCCTCTATTTCTTTCCGTTTTCTCCGTAATTACCATAGTAATTACCGTAGTATTTACCATAATACTTGTTCTGTTTCATATCTACTTTATTCAATACCACGCCGAGGATCGGGCAGTCTGCCTTCTCCAGCTGTTCTTTTACCACTCTGGCGAACTTGTAGCTGATCGTTTTCGCTGAGATGACCATCACGGATGCATCTGAATTTTTTGCAATGATCGCCGCATCGATGACGTTTCCGAGCGGTGGTGCATCGATGATCACATAATCATATGCCTGTCTTGCACCATCAAGAAATGCTTCGAACCTTCTGCTGCCGAGCAGTTCTGCCGGGTTCGGCGGAACCGGTCCTGCGAATGTCACGAAGAGATTCGGTTCCTGTGTTCTTAAGATCACTTCTTTTACATCAGCCTGTCCGGAGAGGAAGTGTGTCAGTCCCTTCACTTCTCCTGTGACTCTGTGCCGTCCCACCAGGACAGATTTCCGAAGGTCTGCATCTACGAACAGGACTCTCTTGCCGCCTTCTGCGAGGGACGCTGCGAGTCCCATCGACACGGTACTCTTTCCTTCGTTCGGTGTACAGCTTGTGAATACGATCACTTTCTTATCTGATCCGGAGAATTCGATGTTGGTACGAAGTGTCTTGTATGCTTCGTTGCTCCGGTAATCTTTCGTTAGATTCTTTAATACTATCTCTGCCATGTCCTTCTCCTATCTTCTGCTTTTTACAGCATTTCTTGATTCTCTCTGCTGCTTTGCCTTCTTCGGTGCGCTGCTTCCTTCCTGGATCGGGATGGAAGTCAGTACATTCAGTCCGAGGTACTTTTCTACATCATCCGGAGTCTTGACCGTATCATCTAAGATGAAGATCAGTACAACGAATCCCATTGAGATGACAAGTCCGAGCAGTGCGCCGAGCATCATGTTCTTCTTGACGTTCGGGGAAGACGGGCTGGTCGGAAGGTTCCCTTCTTCTACGGTATTGACAGAATCCGCATTCATGATCTCTGTGATCTGTACGCTGACTGCTTTTCTGAGTGTGTCTGCGATCTGTTTTGCTTCTTTCGGATCATCGTCCGTCACGCTAATGCTCATGATACGTGTGTCGGTCGGTGTCTCTGTGGTGATCATCTCTGCCAGTTCTTCCGGCTCCATATCAAGCTTCAGCTTAGAGATGGCCTTCTCCAGTACCGGACGGCTTTTTACCAATTCCATATAATCCTTCGTCAACATGCTTCCTGACTGCAATTCCGAATATGTTGCACTGGCAGAAGAATCATCATTCTTTGCCATAACATATAGCTTCGTTACTGACGTGTACTTCGGTGTCACGAACATCTTCGTCCCGACGAACGCTACCAGTGCCATGAATACTGCAGACAGAATAATTATCGTCTTCTTTGCCCATAAGGCACTGAATAATTCCATCAGATCAATGGTAACTTCGTCATCCTGAATCTCCTGATTCATCATTCCATAATTTTCTCGGCTCATCTTAATCTCTCTTCTTCAGCATGCTCTTGGCGTTGCTGTAGAATATCCTCCTTGTATAATCTTCTCCGTATCGTTTTTCTACGTGAGCGGCCGCCTTCTTCATCTTCGGCGGTCTGTGCTTTGTATCGTGTGCATCGGTTCCGACGCAGAATACCAGGTCGCGGTTCATCAGTTCTTCGATGAACTTCCTGATCTTACGGCCGGATCCCCCGGTGATGCTGTCTGCATTTACCTGCAGGTTCACACCCATATCGTACAGTTCTTCCGCAAGTTCTACATTTTCGGCGATGCAATGATAACGCTCGACATGCGCCAGTATGACTTCGTATCCTGCGAACTGCAGCTGCTGGATCCCCTGTCTGATGTAGCTGTATGTCTGTGAGGGTGGAAATTCTACCAGTACATACTCTCTGCGGTTCATCGAAAGGATCTTTCCTTCTTTTAATTTGTCTGCAACATCCTGCCCGAAATAGACTTCCGTTCCAAGGTATACCCGGAAGCGTTCATCGATCTCGTGTGCTGCTTCGCGCACAAGCTTTGCCCTTTCACGGAGATTCTCTACCGACGCCTTTCCGCGGTGCGGATGGTGGTGAGGGGTTGCTATGATACACCGGATTCCTTCTGCGTATGCGATCTCAAGCATCTTCTTCGTCTCGGCAAGATCTTTCGCCCCGTCATCGACTCCCGGCAGAATGTGGCAATGCATATCTATGTAACATTCTTTCATCTGGTGGTTACTCCTTTATTCTCTGCTTTTTTATTGGTTTCTTATAAGTTGGAATAAATTCATTATATTTTTTCCTTCTCTGCGCAATTTTTTGCGCACCAAAATACCCCCCCGGTATTCTTGTCATTTCATACCAATGGAAGGAAGGGTATCTCTCGAGCTCTTCGCATATTTATACATTTTATAGGTGTTATGTAATATCTCTATATTTGGTTTTCTGTCTTTAAAACACAAATAACTGGGATTATTATATATCATTTTTTGCCCACATCCCTCATCCATTCATAAACATGTATGATTTTATCATATCTTTAAGCAGGCTTCAACTATGTATCAACAATTTGTACAATTTTACCTATTTTTGTTTTTTTTCGACATGTTTTATACGTCCATCTCTTCTTCGTAGTACTTGATCAATGCCTGGGTGCCGAGATCTCCGCAGCCTTCTGCCTGAAGGAGTTCGTAGTTGGCAAGCACCTGACTTAATACGTCCAGATTGAGATTGCTCATGTTCGCTTCGGTAAGGGCGAGCTTCATGTCTTTGACGAAGTGCTTCAGGAAGAATCCCGGTGCGTAATCTCCTGCCAGGATCTTCGGTCCGAAGGTATCTAACTGTTTGCTTCCTGCCGCTCCGGTCGCTACGGAATCGAGGACTGTCTGAAGGTCAAGGCCTTTGGCCTTCGCGTAGGTGAGTGCCTCGCAGACTCCGGATAAGGTGCCGGCGATCATGATCTGGTTCGCAAGCTTGGCGTGCTGGCCGCAACCGGATCCTCCCTGGTAGTTGATGTTGGTTCCCATCGCCTCGAATAACGGCATGCAGGCTTCGTAGTCTTCTCTGGAACCGCCGATCAGGATGGAGAGTGTACCGTTCTTTGCCCCGGTGTCACCGCCGGTGACCGGTGCGTCCAGTACGTGGAAGCCTCTTTTGGTTCCTTCTTCTGCGATCTTCTGGTCCAACATCGGGCTTGTGGTCGTCATGTCGATCAGGTATGCGCCTTCTTTTGCGCTGTCTAAGATGTTGCCTGCATCGAAGTAGACTTCTTCTACGTCGGTCGGGAAGCCTACGATGGTGATGACTGCTTCTGCGTCTTTTACGCAGTCTGCGATGGTGTCGTGGAAGGTGGCTCCTTCGCTGATCACGTCTTCGACTTTGGATCTGGTTCTGGCGTAGATGTGTAATTCGAATCCTGCTTTCATGAGATTGCGGACCATGGATCTGCCCATGATGCCTACGCCGATGAATGCTATTTTGTTCATTGTTTTTTCCTCCGTGGTCTGATTACTCTTCTACTTTCTCCACTACTTCTCCCTGTCTCTTGTAGATGCTGTGTGCCGGTACGAATCCTCTGACGCTTGACAGTGGGTAGATGTTGCTGTGGCTTCCGATCACGGTTCCCGGATTCAGTACGCTGCCGCAGCCGACTTCTACTTCGTCTCCGAGCATGGCTCCGAATTTCTTAAGACCTGTCTCAATCCTTTCGTCTCCGGCTTTTACTACGACGAGTTTTTTGTCGGATTTGACATTGGATGTGATGGATCCGGCTCCCATATGGGATTTGTAGCCGAGGATGGAATCGCCCACGTAATTATAGTGCGGCACCTGTACTTTGTTGAACAGGATGACGTTCTTAAGTTCTGTCGAGTTACCTACGACTGCACCTTCGCCGACGATCGCATTTCCGCGGATGAATGCGCACTGGCGGACTTCTGCGTTCTTTCCGATGATCGCCGGTCCGTGGATGTAGGCTGTCTGGAATACGGTTGCGGATTTGGCGATCCATACGTCTTCGCCGACCTGATCGTATTCATCTGCCGGAAGGGTCTTTCCGAGTTCTTTGATGAAGCCGCTGATCTTTGGAAGGATTTCCCATGGGTAGGTGGCTCCTTCGAAGATGTCTTTTGCGATGGTTTCATCCATGTGGTTGTAGAGGTTTTTGATGGTTAATTGTTCTGACATGTTGGTTCTCCTTTTTTATTTTTTAGTTTTTCCGGTCTTTCTCACCGGCTTCTTATAAAACTGCGCTGCCTTATCATAGCACGCCCGCATCTGATACTGATTGTTCAGACCTTTGACTGCAAGTGTGCGTCTTGATACAAAATCATCCAGCTTTTTCATATATTCATCTGATGTGATATCTCCGTCTGCCACATACGTCAGACCTTTTTCCCAGCTTGCCGTAAGTTCCGGGTTCAGGAGCGGCCGGATGGAGTGGTCTACGACATCGTAGATCATTTCCCCTAACATCGTCGGCGTGACGATCTGGGTCTTTTTATTGAGCGCCAGATATTTATTATTGAATAATTTCTTCAGTATCTCGCCTCTGGTGGCACTGGTGCCGATTCCGCTTCCTTTGATCTGGGCGCGGAGTTCTTCGTCTTCGATGAGCTGTCCTGCATTTTCCATGGCAAGGATCAGTGAACCGGAATTGTAGCGCTTCGGCGGCGAGGTCTTGCCTTCTTTGATGTCCAGGGACTGTACCGGAAGGGTCATGCCTTTCTTGAGGCTCTGAATCCTGGCGAAGAAGTCTGCGTCGGTGTCTTTGTCCTCGGTACTGTCTGCGTTGCTGTCTGTATTGTCGTTATTATCGTTATTGTCGTTCTTCCTGCCCGGCACGCCTGTAACTTTCAGATAGCCTTCTTCTGCCAGTACTTTGAAGCTTGAGAAGAAGGATTCTTCTTTGATCTTCGTCACGATCGATACTTTCTGATAGACAGCCGGTGGGTAGAAGATGCTTAAGAATCGTCTTACGATCACATCATACACCCTCTGTGACAGATTCGGAAGTCCTTTTAGTGCTCCCATGCCCTGTCCGGTCGGGATGATCGCATAGTGGTCTGTGATCTGTTTGTCGTTGACGTATCTCGTCTTCTCCAGTCCTTTGTGGCTGCCGAATTTCACGATATCCTGAAGATATGGCTTTGCCGGTTCGTACTGCATCAGACCGTTTAAGTTCTTGTGGATCTCTTTTGCCACTGCTGTCGACAGGACACGGGCATCTGTTCTTGGGTAGGTGACGAGCTTTTTTTCATATAGTTCCTGGATGATTCGGAGGGTCTCATCCGGGCTGATTTTGAACCGCTTGGAACATTCATTCTGGATCTCGGCCAGATTGAATAATAACGGCGGGTTCTTCTTTTCTTTCTTCTTTTCTATGGACACGATCTGGCAGGTCAGGGGCTGGCTGGCGGCTGACTCGCTGTTGCTTAGGCAGCGGATCAGTTCTTCTGCCTTTTCCTTTTCTTTGAATCCATTTTCCTTATAGAGGTCGAAGGATTCGAACCATTTTGATCCTTTGACTGCCCGCCATTCGCCTTCGAATGTTGCCCCTTTCTCTCCGATGGTGCTTAGAACTCTGTAGAACGGGGTCTCTACGAATTCCCTGATTTCCCGTTCTCTGCGCACGACCATGCCGAGGACGCAGGTCATAACGCGGCCTACGGATACGACGGAATATTTCGTATTCAGATAATTGGAGATGCTGTTACCGTATTTCAATGTCAGAAGGCGGGAGAAGTTGATTCCCATCAGGTAGTCTTCTTTCGCTCTTAAGTAGGCGGATGCTGCCAGGTTGTCGTATTCTTTTAAGTCTTTTGCTTCTTTGATCCCGCGCAGGATCTCTTCTTCTGTCTGGGAGTCGATCCATACGCGGCGGCGGTTCTTGCCTTTTACGCCTGCCTGCTGCTCGACCAGACGGTAGATGTACTCTCCTTCCCGTCCCGAGTCGGTACAGACGTAGATGGTGTCTACGTCTGGGCGGTTCAGCAGTCCCGATACGATTCGGAACTGCTTTGACACTGCCGGAATGACTTCGTATTTGAATTCCTGCGGGATAAAAGGCAGAGTCTCAAGACTCCACCTTTTTAATGCCGGATCGTATTCTTCCGGATAACTCATCGTGACCAGATGTCCGACGCACCATGTTACGATTGCTTCTGCTGATTCGAGATATCCGTCTTTTCTCTGTGTATTGATATGCAATGCCTTGGCGAACTCCTGCGCTACGCTGGGTTTTTCGGCAATGTATAATGATTTTCCCATGTAATTGTGTTACTCCTTGGTGAGCCGATGGGGACGGGAATTACTGGCTTTTTTCCTGTCCCTGATGGCTTTTATTTTTTTCTGTGCCGGAGGGACAGGAAAAAAGCCAGTAATCCCCGTCCCCGTTGGTCTTCTTCTCGGCTGCCGTGCTGTGCTTCTTCCATGAAAACTGCCTGGGAGTCCACAGCTTTTATGCCGCCGGTCCGTTTCATATATGTGCCGTCTTTCTGCATGATCCTTGCTTTCACGTTATCACTTAACATGATCTTCAGGTCATGGTTGATCTGGCGTCTGATCTGCCCGTCTAATACCGGGCAGGCTACTTCTACTCTTTTTTCTGTATTTCTTGTCATCATGTCTGCGGAGCCGATATAGATCTTCTGCTCTTTGCCGGTTCCGAAGCTGAAGATACGTGGATGTTCCAGATAGCGGCCAACCACGCTCATCACTCTGACATTTTCCGTAAATCCAGGCACTCCCGGTAGTATACAGCAGATTCCGCGAACAATCAAGTCTACCCTTACTCCGGCGCAGGAGGCCTCGGATACTTTCTTTATGAAGTCCACATCTGTCACTGAGTTCATCTTCATAATGATGCGTCCTTCGCTTCCTTTTGCTATCTCTTCGTCCATCATCTGTAAGATACGACTCTTTAAGCTGACCGGTGATACGATCAGGTATTGATAGCTGCCCTGCAGATTGCCGATGGACATATTCTTGAAAAATTCTGCGGCGTCCTGTCCGATTCGCGGATCAGCAGTCATCAGGGACAGATCGGTATACATGGCAGCTGTCTTCTCGTTATAATTGCCGGTTCCGACCTGTGTGATATACTGGATGTCATTGCGGTTTCTGTATGTGATCAGACAGATCTTGGAATGCACTTTGTAACCGTCGAATCCGTAGATCACACGGCATCCTGCTTCTTCCAGACGTTCCGACCAGTCGATGTTGTTCTGCTCGTCAAATCTTGCACGCAGCTCGATCAGCACGGTAACTTCTTTTCCATTTTCCGCAGCTGCGCACAGGTATTCCACCAGTCTTGCCTTCTTTGCCAGGCGGTAGATGGTGATCTTGATCGTCATAACGTTCGGGTCTGCCGCGGCATCTTTGATCAGCTTCAGGAATGGATCCATGCTTTCGTATGGGTAGAACAACAGGATATCATTCTTTTTCACCTGTTTTAACATGTTTCCTTCCTGTACATGTGCTGATTTTTGCGGGGAGAATGGTTCGTAGACCAGTGCTTTCTTCATGGACTCCGGGAGATTTCCTGCGATGGAGAACATATAATCCAGTTTCATCGGCATCTTCGTGCGGAAGATCTGCTCTGGTGTGATCTTGAATTTCTTACAGAAGTATTCCTGCATTTCCGGTGTCAGTTTCTCCGCTGTTTCTAATCTTACTACCGCCATCCTGCGGCGTTTGTGCAGGGTACTCTGCATGAGTTTCCGGAAATCATCGGTAACCTCCAGTGCTTCATCATCCGGAGATACGTCTGCATTTCTTGTCACGCAGATGTAGTTCGGGTCGGATACTTCGTACTGGTCAAATACCAGATCCAGGTATTCCATGATGACTTTCTCCATGCGGATATAACGAATGTCATGTCCCGGAAGCATCAGGATATCGGATACATAGGTCGGAACCGGTACGATTCCGAGGATCTGTTCTTTTTCTTTGTCGTCTTTATTCTTCCTGCTATTGATATGCTTCAGATTGGCTGTTACGTAGATATCTTTATTCATAAGATGCGGGAACGGGTGGCTGCTGTCTACGATCTGCGGTGACAGTACCGGCAGGATCTGCTCTTTGAAACATTTCTTAACATATTTCTTCTCGTCTGCCTCCAGTTCTTTAAAGTCCAGTCCGCAGACTCCGTATGGGGACAGTTCTTTCTTGATCCCGGCGTAGGTCTTGTCACGTTCTTTATATAACGGAGCAACTGCTGCGTAGATCGCATCCAGCTGCTCCTGCGGTGTCATTCCCGACCGGCTGTCTCTGTGTCTGTCGTCTGTCTGCACCATGTCATAGAGACTTCCGACACGGATCATGAAGAATTCATCTAAGTTACTGGTGAAGATGGCTACGAATTTCATACGTTCTAATAGCGGCACGCTCTTATCTCTTGCTTCTTCCAATACACGCTGATCGAATCTCAGCCAGGAAAGTTCTCGGTTCTGTGTGTAGTTCAATAATTCTCGGTCCATAGGGGCTTCCTCCGTTTCTTGCCATGGGGACGGTGTTTTTGGTTTTTTCAGTGTCCCCACCGGCATTTTGTAATCAGCGAGTTTATTGTATACTTTATTATAGCAAAACCATCTTTTATTCTCAACACTGAGATGTATCGTGTTCAGCTCGTGTTCAGACTTGTGACAAAACTGGTGTTCAGATTTGCGATCAGATTTGTGATCGGATTTTATATCGGCAGGCGGGACCGGCTTCTTTGCTGGAGATATAACGTATAAAAAGGCGGGAACTGCACCTTTTTACATATTGCAGTTCCCGCCTTTTTATATTTTATGCTTTTGCCTTTTTATGTCTTCGCCTTATGAATGCTAAGCAGGTGAGTGTACCACCTGGGACACTAAAAAAGCCGGATTTCCCGTCCCCCTGGCTACTTCGCCTGGATATATCCCTTAGCAGTAAGTGCTTCAGCACAAAGCACAGCTCCGCCTGCTGCACCGCGGACAGTGTTGTGTGACAGTCCGATGAATTTGTAATCATACATGCTGTCTTCTCTCAGACGTCCGATGGATACGCCCATTCCGTTCTCGTAGTTAACGTCAGCTTTTACCTGTGGTCTGTCGTCTTCTGACAGGTACTGGATGAACTGCTTTGGAGCACTTGGAAGTTCTGCTTCCTGTGGGAATCCCTTGAAGCTTTCCAGTTTCTCGATCAACTGTTCTTTGGTTGGCTTCTTCTCGAAGTTGATGAATACAGCTGCTGTATGTCCATTCAGTACAGGTACTCTTAAGCACTGGCATGTGATCTTTGGCTCTTCTGCAAGTTTAATTTCACCATTTTCCAGTGTTCCGAGTACACGCAGAGGTTCTTTCTCACTCTTTTCTTCTTCTCCGCCGATGTACGGGATGATGTTCTCGATCATTTCCGGCCAGTCTTTGAATGTCTTACCTGCTCCGGAGATTGCCTGGTATGTTGTTACAACAACTTCCTTCGGTCCGAATTCTTTCCATGCTGCAAGTGCAGGTGTGTAGCTCTGGATGGAGCAGTTTGGTTTTACTGCGATGAATCCGCGTGTTGTTCCAAGACGCTCTTTCTGAGTCTTGATGAGATCGAAATGTGCTGCGTTGATCTCAGGTACTACCATCGGTACATCTTTTGTCCAGCGGTGTGCGCTGTTGTTTGATACAACCGGTGTCTCTGTCTTTGCATATGCTTCTTCGATCGCTTTGATCTCGTCTTTTGTCATATCTACGGCACTGAATACAAAATCTACGGTAGAAGATACTTCTTCTACTTCATTTACATTCTTTACGATCAGTTTCTTAACGCCTTCCGGCATTGGTATATCCATTTTCCAACGTCCGCCGACTGCCTCTTCGTATGTCTTTCCTGCTGAACGCGGGCTTGCTGCTACTGTTACTACTTCAAACCAAGGGTGATTTTCAAGCAATGAGATAAAACGCTGTCCAACCATTCCTGTTGCTCCTAAAATACCTACTCTTAATTTCTTCTCCATCTTCTTTTCTCTCCCTTACTTTTGTTTTTTATTCAGCCATGTATTTCTTATAAGCTGCGATTGACTTCTCCATCGCATCCTTTCCCGGTGCTCCGATCGTGATACGCTTATTCACACATGTCTTAAGATCAATTGCTTCATATATATCTTCTTCAAATACCGGTGAGATTTTCTTGTACTCTTCCAGTGGAAGTGCATCTAACGGGATCTTCTTCTCGATACAGGTCAGCACAAGTTTTCCTACGATGCCGTGTGCATCTCTGAATGGTACACCGTGATTTACCAGATAATCTGCCGCATCTGTTGCGTTAGTGAATCCGTGTTTTGCACTTTCTTCCATGCGGTCTTTGTTGAACTGCATGGTCTTTAACATACCGGCAAATAATGTGATGCATCCTTTTGCGGTATCCATGGCATCGAATGCCCATTCTTTGTCTTCCTGCATATCTTTGTTGTATGCAAGCGGGATCCCTTTCATTGTGGTAAGGAGTGCATTGAGCGCACCATATACGCGTCCTGTCTTACCTCTTACGAGTTCTGCGATATCCGGGTTCTTCTTCTGCGGCATGATACTGCTTCCGGTGCTGTATGCATCATCGATCTCCACGAACTGGTATTCATTCGAATTCCAGATGATGACTTCCTCACAGAATCTGCTCAGGTGCATCATGATGATGCTGAGTGCAGATAACAGTTCTAATAAGTAATCTCTGTCGGATACCCCGTCCATGCTGTTCAGTGTCGGTCCGTCGAATCCAAGTAATTCGGCTGTGTACTCACGATCCAACGGATAGGTTGTCCCCGCAAGTGCTCCGGAACCGAGCGGACAGGTATTCATACGCTTTGCGATGTCCTGCAGTCTCTCGTGATCTCTGCGGAACATTTCAAAATATGCTCCCATGTGGTGGGCCAGTGTGATCGGCTGCGCTTTCTGAAGGTGTGTGAATCCAGGCATGTATGTCTCGACATTTTCCTCCATCACGTGAAGGATCACTTCCAGAAGTTCCTTTACCTGGGCGTCGATCTCGTGGATCTCGTCTCTGGTGAAAAGCTTCATATCTAATGCAACCTGGTCATTTCTGCTTCGTCCGGTGTGAAGCTTCTTTCCCGGATCGCCGATGCGGTCGATCAGTGTTGCTTCCACAAAGCTGTGGATGTCTTCATATTTATCTGATATTTCTAATTTTCCGGACTCTACATCTGCCAAAATGCCATTCAGTCCGTCTGTGATCTGTTCTTTTTCTTCTTCCGTTAAGATTCCCTGCTTTGCAAGCATTGCTACATGTGCAAGACTGCCTTTGATATCCTGCTTATAGAATCTCTTGTCAAATGTAATGGAAGCGTTGAAATTATATACTAACTGGTCTGTTTCTTTTGTGAAACGTCCTCCCCATAACTGTGCCATATGGATTTCTTCCTTTCATTTTTAAGTTTACTGTTTCCGATTTTAACACATTTCCGCGTAAAAGCAAATATTATTGCAGAAATTTACATATTTATTCACCCTGAAACGTGATTTTTTTCTTAATCCATGCAATTTTCTGATTCCATTTATGCATTTTCACTGTTCTTTTCGTGCCTGCTGTTCTTCCAGACGCTGACGCATGGAGAATTCACAGCCACAGTAATCCTGCCGGTAAAGCCCGTACTGTGCGGATAATTCTACGGACCGCTTATATCCGTTCTTCTTTTTGAAATCTGACGTCAGATATGCCACGCCATACTCTTCTGCAAGTTTTAATCCAATCTCATTCAATTTTGCTGCATTCTTAAGCGGGCTGATGCTGAGCGTCGTCGTGAAGTACTCATATCCTCCGGCTTTTGCAATCTCTGCGGCCTCTCTTAAGCGGAGTTCATAGCATTTGAAGCAGCGCACGCCGCCTTCTTTTACTTCTTCTAGTCCCTTTGCCATCGCATAGAATTTCTCTTTCTCATAGCTGCCCGCAATGAACTGCACCGGATATTTCGTATGCATCGCCCCGATCAGTGTCTGCTGTTCGATGATGCGCTTGCTGTATTCACCCTCCGGGTAAATGTTCGGGTTGTAATAAAGTACCGTGATCCTGAAGTAATTGCTTAAGTATTCCAGCACATAACTGCTGCACGGGGCGCAGCAGCTGTGAAGCAGAAGCGTCGGGACTTTTTCCTCTTTTTGCAGATCCGTGATTAATTTATCCAGTTCTTTTTGATAATTTATTTTTTGTAACATGTAATGACCTCTCCTGGTGTGTTAATGTCTTTCTGGCATTTCCATATCAGCATTTTACCACACACACCACATTTATTCACCTGTTTTCTGTCTGCGGCATATCTTACTTATATAGGTTATTTTTCGCTTGTAGGAGGTCTTCTATGGAACCGGTTCGGGAACAGATTTTAAATCTACAGCACATTTCTTACACGTATCATACTCTGCAAGGGGAGACCCTGGCTCTGTCTGATATCTCATTTTCATTGAAAAAAGGCGAATTTGCCGCCATTGTGGGGCCTTCCGGGTGTGGCAAATCTACACTGCTTTCGCTGATCTGCGGACTGCTGCCTTGTACAGAGGGGCAGATTAAGATCAACGGAAAGCCTTTGAAAGAGAGCACGACAAATGTCGGCTATATGTTACAGCACGATGAACTCTTTGAATGGCGCACGATTTATAATAATGTAATCCTTGGGCTGGAAGTCCAGCACGCACTGACAGCGCGTACAAAGCAACGGGCACATGAGCTTCTTGACATCTATGGACTCGGTGACTTTAAGAATGCAAGGCCTTCGGAGTTGTCCGGCGGGATGCGGCAGCGTGCTGCCCTGATTCGCACACTCGTCCTGGAGCCGGAGCTTCTTCTTCTGGATGAACCTTTTTCCGCCCTGGACTATCAGACCAGGCTTCAGGTTGGCGATGACATCGGGCAGATCATCCGGAATGAAGGAAAATCTGCACTTCTGGTCACGCACGACCTGTCGGAAGCGATCTCTCTTGCCGACCGTGTCATTGTCCTTTCTAATCGTCCGGCAACAATCAAACAAACGATTCCTCTGCTGTTCCATCTGGAGCACGATACTCCGTTGAACCGCAGAAGTGCGCCGGAATTCAAGAATTATTTTAATCTGATATGGAAGGAGTTAAATGAAGATGAACCGAATGTCAAAGACTGAGATTCCTGCTGCCTCTGGCACAAATATCACTTCCAATGCAAGTGCCATCTCTACCGCCGCCTCATCTTCTACAGCGCAAAGAACCTTTTTATCAAAGTACCGGCTGCACAAAAAGTTCGTAGCTGCTGCCCGGGTTCTCCTTCTGGTTGTCTTCCTGTCTGTCTGGGAACTGACCGCCTCACATCAAATCATCGATTCTTTTATCTTTAGCAGTCCTTCTAAGATTGCCCGGTGTTTTCTCGACATGGTCGCAGACCGCAGCATCTTCCTGCACCTTGGCGTCACCTTATATGAGACGATCGTAAGTTTCCTTCTAGTTATCGTCTTCAGTATCCTGACGGCGGTGCTTCTGTGGTTCAGTAAGAAGCTTTCAGAAATCCTGGAGCCGTATCTGGTTGTTCTAAACAGTCTGCCAAAATCCGCCCTGGCCCCGCTTCTCATCGTATGGCTCGGTGCCACACGTACCACCATCATTGTTGCCGGTATGTCGGTGGCTATCTTCGGAAGCATCCTGAATCTGTATACCAGTTTTATGTCCGCGGATCCGGGAAAGATGACGCTGATCTATACACTTGGCGGGAAACGGCATCAGGTACTGACTAAAGTTGTGCTTCCAAGTTCGATTCCGGCAATCATCAGCAATATGAAGGTAAATATCGGATTGTGTCTGGTCGGGGTGATCATTGGGGAATTTCTTGCTGCGAAAGAAGGGCTGGGGTATCTGATTATTTATTCCAGTCAGGTGTTCAAAATGGATTGGCTCCTCATGAGCATCTGTCTTCTCTGCCTGTTTGCCATGTGTTTGTATGCACTCATCAATCAGCTTGAATCCTGCTACCTAAAAAGAAATAAGAGATGAGCCTCTCCGTTCATCTCTTATTTCTCCTCATTCCCTTCATCTCATCGTAAAGCTGAAAGAATGGTTTTCTTAACCTTTTCTGCATCAACAGGCTTTGCAATATGTCCGTTCATTCCTTTTTCAAATGCTTTTTTTCTATCTTCCTCAAATGCATTGGCTGTCATAGCTATAATCGGAATACCGGCTTTTTTCTTATCTTCCAGCCTTCTGATTGCCTGAGTTGCCTTATAGCCATCCATGTTCGGCATCTGGATATCCATAAGGATCAGATCGTAGGTCCCTGCCGGTTTCTGTTCCATCCTTGCCACACATTGAACTCCATCCTCAACACGGTCAACCATAAGTCCCATATCCTCCAGGATAAACTCTGCGATTTCCGCATTCAGGTCATTATCCTCAGCCAGCAGAACATATTTTCCGCTGATCCTGTCTGTTTCCTCTGTATCCGGGGACGGATCCGTAACCTGCTCGTAGTAACCCTTATCAGCAATCCTGTATTCCATGATAACTGTAAATTTGCTTCCTTCTCCCAGCTTACTTTCTGCTTTAATGGTTCCGCCCATCATATCAACATATTTCTTTATGATCGGCATTCCCAGACCTGTTCCTGCAACCTTTGCGGCTGTTGTATTGCGTTCCCGGGCAAAAGCCTCAAACAGGGATGGCAGGAATTCTTCACTCATTCCAATACCGGTATCAATTACCTGAGTCTGTATCCTCACATAGTCTTTCCTGTCACAGTCAAGCTCTGTGATCCTTATGGTAACTGCTCCCCCTGAAGCTGTATATTTTACCGCATTGCTGATCAGATTGAGGAAAATTTCCCTGTTCTTTGTCTCATCGCAGATTACATGTTCATGCTGCACCTCATATTCCATCTCAAGGTGAATACCCTTTTTCTCCGCTTCTGCCTGGAAAATTTTGTAAACTCCCTGATAAACATCTCTGATCTTCACATAATTCTCATCCAGTTCCATCTTACCGCTTTCAATTTTGGCCATGTCCAGCACATTATTGATAATAGACAGCAGCAGATTTCCGGACTGTTCCATCTTCTCCTGATAATCCAGAAGCTTTGGATCTGTCAGTTCCCTTTTCATCAGCTCGTTGTATCCCAGCAGGGCATTCATCGGTGTACGGATATCATGTGACATATTGAAAAGAAAATCCGATTTGGCAGCATTAGCCTTTTCTGCCTGAATCTGGGCTTTCCTTGCTTTCATCATCAGGTAAACTATAATCAGTATAATAACCAGGGTCACACTTACAAAACTCATGGAAACTACCCGCAAATTATCCTTTATGTATTCTGCCAGAGTAACCCTTCCCGGTGCGTTTTCATATACAGAAAACAGGCCTGAAAGTCTGGAAGCAGGCAGAGTCTGGATGGTTTTATTCAGGATATTCATTAATGTTATATTTTCCCTGGTGACTGCAAAGCAGGAATCGCCGGGTTTCGTAAGAAAAACGCTGTACATTTTGCTGTTTGCCAGCGTCTTTAATGACTGTCCTGCCTTCACAACAAAGCAGTCTGCCTCACCACTGCGAACTGCTTTCTCAACCTCAGCAGATGAATCATATTCCTTTATTTTCCAGAAAGGATAATTAAAAGAAATATACCACTTTCCCAGCAGGTTATTTCTGCTCACCGCCACTGTGTTTTTCCTGTTTTCATCAAACTTTTCAACACCGGTGAGCACTGCAACATTGACTTCAAAAACAGTATTTGACAATATAATGCCGTTCTGCTCAGCTTCATATGGATTCTGGTTCATATGAAAAATCATATCAATCCTGTTATCCTTTAATGCCTGCAGTTCTTCCTCCTGGGAATCAAAGCCTGTCGTCTGAAATTCTATGCTTTTTTCTCCCATACAATTGGAAGCCAGACTGATATAATCGTTAATAATTCCTACCGGTTTCTCTGACTCTGCATCCACCCGGCTGATACCTACATCACTTTTCAAATATCCAACCCTGACCGCCCCATGCTCCTCCAGCCAGTTCTGTTCCTCATCCGTAAGAGTTTCAATGGAATTTGCGGAGAGATACCTCTTATAAAGATCTTCTGTATAAAAAGGATTCTCCTTTTCTATCCTCTGCATTGCCTGATCCAGTTCTGCTTTCAGATCCGGACGTTTTTTGCTAACTGCAAAATAATTATAGGAGCTGCCGATCAGAAGCACAGGAGAAATGTTGTCTCTTTCCCACTGTGGAGACTCATTTAAAACAAATCCGTCAATTTTCTGATTTTGTAGTTTCTGACGGGCATCATCTGTACTGGTAATATCAACCTGCTGCGTGTTTACTCCATGGCTTTTCTCCCACTCACAGAACCGACTGGCAGAAAGTGTATCCGGCACCACCCCGATCCTCTTCCCATTCAATGTAGTCAGATCTGAAGCCGAGATATCTGTATCAGAAGGATTTATATAAAGGTAATACTTATCCTCGCCCATGGGCAGTTCTGAAAAGAGCATGGAAGCAGAACGTTCCTCTGCATAGGACATATCTCCCATCAGATCGATTTCTCCATTTTTCAGCATACTCATCAGTTCTGCCCAGTTTCCCTCCACATATTCATATTTCCATCCTGTATGCGCAGCCACTGCCTGCTGATATTCGTAACTGTAGCCTCTCTTCTCACCGTTTGGTTCTGTGGTATTATAGGTTCCTTCATACCAGCCTACTCTGACTGTCCGGTTTTTTTCTTCCTCTGCTGATACAGGAAAGGGAAACACAGTAATATATAAAACAAGGCATAATAAAATACAGATATATCTCTGTACATTTATCTTAAATTTTTTCATATAATTCTCTCCAAATTAAGTACTGCTTTTTCAGCGCACTGTGGACATTAATTACAGCCAGTTTTCCAGAACATCATTCAGCTTATTCATATCAAGTGGTTTTGCGATATGTTCATTCATTCCTGTATTTTTGGCCAGCTGTACATCTTCTGCAAAAGCATTGGCAGTCATGGCAACAATCGGGATCGTCTCAGCATCTGGATGTTTCAGTGACCGGATTGCACTTCCATCCATTCTGTCCACGAAAGGGAATATATATTCTTAATGAATCAACCAGTTATAATCTTTTCATTTTATCCGTGATACTCTCCATTATACTGGATCAATGTAATATCTTCTACATTTGTGATCTTCCGGATCTTCTCTGTGAAATCGAGATCATTCTGCCGACAGAATACCTCAACTGCCATCTCTGTTTTCTCCCCACGCATCGTCTTTGACTTTATGAAGTATTTCATTCTGCCAAAGCTACGGATGATCTCATCACCGGCTTCATCTCCCTGATAATGGATCACGGCAATATAGATTCTGCCTTTCTGCTGCTTATGATAAAACAGATAAATCATAATGATCATAACCGCTGCTGCAATCAGTGCCAACGGATACATTCCCGCTCCAGTCGTGATACCTGTCGTGATTGCCCAGAAAAGATAGAGCAGATCCATCGGATCCTTCACCGCCGTACGGAAACGTACGATAGACAATGCACCGACCATACCAAGGGAAATCACGATATTCGTACTGATTGCCAGAGTAACCATGCAAGTGAGAAGTGTCATGCCGACCAACGTAACTGCAAAGCTCCGAGAGAAGATCACCCCTACATAAAACTTGCTGTAAACCATATAGATCACTGCTCCGAGAAGCAACGCCACGATCAGCGAAATTGCCATCTTCGGTGCATTAAAGCTGTCAAATACGCCGGATTCCAGCACCGACTTCTTAATCATATCTTGTATACTCATAATAGTTTTCTCTCCTGTGTTTCATTCCAATATTCAAATCCATGCAAATACTGCGATTTGTCATAACAGAGTACATATTTTGATACTGCTGTGAATTCCTGTGCATTTGGTGGAAGCAAGTCACGCACGATCTGTGGAAGCATCTCTGTGAATTTCACTTCCATAACCAGTTTCCCCGGTTCAAGCACCGGAAGTGTCGGAAGGGACGGATCAAAGATGTCATAACTTCCGACCGCAGCCCTCACATCACTGTCAAATGTAATCCTGACTGTCCCCTCATCCATGATCCACGGTACACGGTCATAGTCAACGATCGTGCGTGGACGCATGAGATTGCTGACACATTCCACATAAAATTCTCTGCACAATGAATACGGACTGCTTAACAAAAATTTATAATCTCCATCAAGGATCTTATAGAATTCTTCCTTTGTCAGCGGAGCACTTTCTTTATAAATATAACTTCCGAATTTCTTCTTCCGCTCCAGCTTGATCGAACGGTCACTACAATCATAAATACGGATCCTGTATTTTTTTCGCATCAGGACACCAGATTCCTTTTCCGCATAAGCGCTGTTGAAATAATCTTCAAAATAGAGGCTGCGGATCATATAACCATTTCCCTTTGCATTTGGATCCTTTTTCAGCAAATGCTTCATCCTCAGCTCCAGCAATTCTTTCTCACTGGGACTGATCAGATATTTCCATTCATTACGGAAGCGTTCTTTTGATAAATCATTCCTCATAAATATCTTCCTCAACATTTTGGCCGCCTGTAATGTAGAAACATTTCATACCATAATTCTTTCCAGCGTCTGTTACATAATAATCAAAAGCATCCTGCGTCTGTCCAGATATATTTGTCGCACGGATACGCACAAAATACTGACCATCTGCCGGAACTGTAGTCTCCGCTTCCGGAATTTGAATATTATCCTTACGAAATACAATCTCATTAAACTTATAATCTTTTGCCAGTTCAACTGTGTAAGTGATCGTCTCTGCATCAAAGTCATACGATGCGTCCCAGTTGAACTTCAAAATATTTCCCTTGATCACCGGTTTTCCGATATAAAACGGCATTGGCTTTTCCAGGCTCTCCTTATAAAGTTCATAATTTTGTTCTACCTCTGAAGGGATTGCCGATGCAATTGTTTCATACTTCGCTTCAGTCAACGGTGCATACATCTGGTCCGGCATCTGATTTAAATACTTCTGAGTAACTGTACGATATCCCTCTATCATACTACTGATCCGATCCACACTGAGATAGGATCTCAGATCCTGGATCGCCGCGTCAAGTTCCTCACGGAAATCCTCGGACTGCAGACATCTTTGAAAAAGAACATTTCCCCAGTAATTGCTGACTCCACATTCCCAACTTCCCTGATCGAAACGATTCTGAATGTTGTATTCGGTTCTCATGAAAGAGCCGTCATTATCCCACGCGATCAGATACCATGTGTCCGAATTCTGTGGACTATATAAATATGTATTACGATTCTGTGTATCTACATTTCCGGTCAGTATCTGATACGCCATCCAGTACGTCAGATTTTCTCTGTCAAAATATTGATCCAGGATATCACCAATCGATTTTGAATTATCATTCAGATCCGTAAGCATATCGATCAATTTTGTATGGTCAGAATCTCCTTTGATCTCCAGAAGCTTTTCAAAGGCTTTCTGGTCATAGGTCGGATCGTCTTCTTTTTTTATTACATCTTCACAACGGAAAAACTCAAACGAATTGATTTTATATAACTGTCCTTTCGAGTCCATTCCGTGATTCTCCATTCCTGTCTTGTTCAGCTGTTCTACCTGTGTGTACAATCCATAATCCTGAAACTCTGCGCTGTTTCCTTCGGTAAGATCTCTTACATATAAATGTACGAACTGAGTTCTAAGTGACATCAGCTGCGGTATCCCTTTCAGAAGATCGTAGGACAGCTTATTACGGAAACGCATTCCATCTGTCTGATGTTTATTCAGATTGATCGTGCGCTGTCCACGCCAGGTTCCCTTATTCTTCTTCAGCTCAATCTTATAGTTTTTCTGCGAATTACGGCTCGATGTCTGTCCTCTGATCTGCACGGTAGCATTCGGCACATTTTCACCATATCCAACCTCCCCGCTCTGCGGACCTGACTCATCACCAACCTGAAGAAGCGCCGCTGTCTGGTAACGTTCTACTCCCATCTTGTCATAATCATAGGCCGAATAACTGTTGATCTCCTTCCAGGTATGAGCCGTTCCCTCTGAAGAATTTCCGCGGGAAACGGTGAGATACATCGTCACAACACTTGTCTCGTCATCATTTTCATAGAGACTATCCTTATCCCTGAGGTGAACGTCGTTGATATCCTGTGTCTCTGCCTTTTTTATCTCTTCCTGTTGTTCTGTCTGTTTCTTTGAAGTATCCCCTGTTTTCTCCGGGGTGGTACATCCCGTCAGGCAACAGGACATTCCTAATAAAAGGGCACATCCCAACGCAAGTAATTTATATTTTTTCAAGCTTATCTCCCCTCTCTATTTTCTCTTCCAAAAAGCATCCAAGCCGTGTGAAGAAACCTGTTTTATCCTCTGCCACAATCGGCTGTACACTCAAAATATAATACGGAAGTTTTTTTATAAAATATCCAAGACGCAGTGTACAGATCAAAAAGAACACTGCACTTCCCAGTAAAAATCCAAACCCATAATACACCTGTGGGAAGAATAAAGACACACAGGTAAATGTCGTCGTACACGTGGCGAACATTCCTGTTGCAAATAATGCTCCCTTGTAATCTGTAAAATAAAGTAAGATCAACATCATTGTGTTAGCAATTGCATAGAGTCCATAGCCGACACAGAGTGTCCTAAAATATCCTTCCATAAGATCATTAAATCCAAGCGGAAGATATGTCAGAAGCAGCTGTCCGATCGAAATCGCCAGTGCCGTTGTAAGTAGCTGCTTTAACGCCGTATATTTCAGCTCCATGTTTAAAACCTTTCTCATCTCATTTCCCGCCTGCAGGATATCCTTGATTTCTCCCTTGTCATTAAACAAACTATAATAATTCCGATATTTCGGATAGAAATTCACTTCCACAGATACAACGAAATTAACGGTTGTAATAAGAATCGTCAAATAGGCGATCATCGCAGGTACATCATGATACGGTGCACCATAAAATAATCCCTGAACATGTACACGGATCGGTCCGCACCACATGATAACAAGATGTGCAAATAGTCCGATGTTCGTGAACAAGCCTGTAAACGCAAGCGGAAGGAACTGATCCACCCAGCGTAAAAAGAAAAATGCACTGATCTCTCTCTGTGGAAAATAACGGTACAACAGCGTCACATCCCAAAGCAGCATGATTCCATAACCGATCGTAACTGCGATCATCAACGCCTCTACATGTGGAATCCCAATCAGGATCAATAGGAATCCGACCAACAATGATACCGCTACCGCTGTGATAAATGAAATAAGAATCCCTTTGTAATCTTTGATCGCTGTCAGATAACTCATCGCATTCCAGGTGACGATCAATTCTCCGAAAAACTCCAGGCACAAAAACTGATCGATCAGATTGATTCCTGAAAACAGAAGAAAAATCCCATACATGATTCCGCCGACTACAAGCAGGATCGCTGTTGAACCCCAGAAAGAAGAAAGCACCGCCTCGTGGCGTTCTTCATACAGCATATCCGCAATGTATCTCGTCACGACCATAGAGAAGAAACTGGTCACGGTCAACGAAGCGAGAAGTGTGTAAGTAATCATACAGTTCAGAAGTTCCCGGTTATGTCTCGTCGCACCGGTATGATCGCAGATAAAAGCGATTCCTACCAACAGCACGATACCGAGCAGCATCGGACCTGTACAGATCACTCCTGCATACCCATACGCTTTTGCCGTCGCTGCAAGTCCGCGCTTCTGGAATAATTTTTTTAACTCAAATCCGATTCCGGCCATCTGCCTCTTCCACCTCCTGATACATCTTCCGGTACTTTTCAATCATTTCTTCTTTTCGATAATATGCTTTCACTCGTTTCTGTGCATTCTCCCCCATGCGGAGTCTCCGAGCTCTGGAAGCGCACATCCGATCCATTGCCTGCGCGAGCCCCTCTCGATACATCGGTGGAACACAATATCCTGCTTTTCCGTATCGATCCTCCTCGTTACCATTCAGAAGTTCCCTGCAGCATCCTACATCTGTAGTCACACAAGGCCGCCTTGCAGCAAATGATTCTAAAACAGACAGCGGCTGTCCTTCCGATATACTCGTCAAAATTGTAAAGTCCAGCTTCTCCATATAAGAGATGATATCCACTCGTCCTGTAAAGATCACATTTTCCAGATGAAGCTGATCGACCAGCGCATAGCACTCCTGCGCATACTCCTCATCATCGACGCCTCCCATAATGTGGAGACGCACATGCTCTCTTGTCGTGCAAAGCTCATAAAACGCATAGATCATCGTCTTGATATCCTTGATCGGTGCCAGACGCACGATCGCACCGATGTCAACCCATCCGTCTTCCTCTTTCAATGGAATAGGGGAAAGCCTTTCATAGTTGATTCCGTTCTCAACGACACGACATTTCTCCTTGTCACATCCCATCTGGGTCTGTGCATGCATGGCATTGGTAAATAATGCTGAGACTAGAAACGCTCTCGTATAAATAATATCCGACAGCATATAGAAGAAAGAAATCCACTGCTTTTTAAATGCCGGCTGTACCCATTTTGCACGAATGATCTCTTCTTCACGCTCTCTTGTGTATATTCCATGCTCTGTTAGCAGCACTTTCTTCTTATAAACATGCCCGCCCAGGCATGCAAGAAGTCCGCCATATCCTGTACAGATTGCATGATAGACATCTGCCTTGGGCACTTCACTTCCCATTAGATAAAGGACCGGAAGCAGCATAGAACGCATTGTGTGAAATGCATCCGCAAACGGAGTATATGGATAATCTTTTATACAGCACTCCGTCAATATATTCAGGAATTCCTCACTTCTTAAAAAAGACATAGGATTCAGCTTCTGGTCATGATAGAGCCGAAACAAGATTTCCCAATTCGGGCGTCTACACAGCATCAGCTCTTTCAGGCTGTTCGTCTCTTCCTCTGTAAAGGCATGAAGCATTTTTCCAGAATCCTTTAGTCGCAAAGCGTCATCCAGAAAGACCTCGTGAACTTCTACAACATTTTTCGGAAGCTCGTAGACAAATTTCCCTTTATCCTTCGCATTTGCCCCAATCACCCACAGAACAAACTCATGCTCTTTCATTTCATTGATATACTGGTGCATCCAGGTGGATACACCTCCAAATATGTAGGGATAACACCCCTCCAATATGAGACAGATTCTCACAATTAACTCCTTATCTGTCGCGTGTTACCGCTTTGTATTTCAATCTTCTAATTTCTCAATAGTTACTGTTGGTTTCTTTGCCTGAAGCAGATAGAGATTTCCTGTCAGATGTGTAAGTTTTCCTCCTGAAACTTCACCTGGTGTTCCTTCATTGATCCTCACCATAAAATATGCTTCATCATAGAAGTTTTTAAGCTTCAATTCTATAGACCGCTCTGTCACTGTCTTTGTGAATGTAACCGCTCCATAACGCTGGATCGCACCGGATAGTTCTGAACCGGTGAGTTGTCTCAAGGACGGTGCCGAATCCACCAGCCAGTCCATATAATCAGCGAGGTTGCCCTTCATCTTTTCCCAGCCAAGCGCCGCACCGCGGTCTTCGTCCAGAAGATCATCCGGATGAATAAAATGACTGTTCACAAAATGCATATTTAATTCCGACAGTGCCGCCATCTTCATATAATTATCGATAATTGCACCGGAGATGATACGCGGCTGTTCTACAATCCCATCCTTTGCAACTTCAAATTCCTGCACATACGCAAACTCACCGGTGAAATAATTACTGGCGATCGTCCGGATCTCCGGGAAATCTTTCGCGAGCATCTCCCTTCCTTCTGCTGACAATACATTGGACGGCGGTACATAGACTGACATTGATACACTGGGAAATGTATCCTCTCCAAAATGGATCAATTCTTTTACAGCCTTTTTCATGGCCGCCTCATTTTTCCATGTATCATACGGAAGCACGTCACCATAATCCACATTTGAAAGACTCAACGGCTGATGATTGTATCCATGATACCCGAGTTCTCCACCTTGATGAAGCAGCATATTTCCAAAATACTGAAAACGTCTGGTATCCTTCTGTTTCTTAATCGTTCCATCCGTCGCATCCTCATAATTTTCAATAATCACACCGGTATAGCGAACGTTGTGATCAGATGCAAGCTCCTGCATATCCGGCCACCACACATCCATATAGAAATCACTAATGCTCATTCCATAGTCCCGCTTCACATAAGTACCATCTCCCTCCGGAACCGGTGACGGAAAGTCATCCAGATAAAATGCTGATCCATTGATCACCGGATAAACCCCCACATCAGTAAGGAGACTGTAGGAAGCCGCATAGAATCCACGCACCACTTTCTCATACAGTCCAAAGTTGTCTACTACAAACTTCCCTTTTCCATATTGGTTCTCCCAAATGACAGGCTGACCGTTTTTTTCATTAACACGCGCATAAACCTTCGCATTCTCACTCAGCTGCACTGCCCAGGCAGAGTCATACGGATCCGTGATTGCATAAGCCTGTCCGCCGCCAAGCATAAATTCTGGTTCAAAATAAATACTGTCTACACGTATATTGTCATATCCGGAAGAAACGATTCCAAGCTTCTGCTCAATCACTGATGAATACGCTGTTTTCTGAAGTGTCAGGGCAAAAAGTACATTTCCACCCTCTGACACCCAATCACACAGTTCCATAAGATTCTCTTTCAACGGACTTACATCACTCAATAATACAACAACCGTTTCATAAGCATGATAATCTGGAATAGAGGATGCACTCTGCAGGTCTACCACATCTGTTCCAACCTTCATATCTTTAAAAATTTGTTGAAACTGCTCCCATGCAGCCACACTCGCCTCATCTTCACTGTTACGAAGTACCAGACAGGTCTTCGGCAGTGATTTCGCAGCCATCTGTTCCGTAACCACTTCTTCCTGACTGAGATATGCGACTTTTCTGTTTTTTTCAGTATATTGAATTCCACTTCGTTCAGCAAAAAGGAAGACCGCGATCATCAGAAATACACCCAGGATCACCAGCATACTTTTAAACGGAAATGTTTTTAATGATTTTAATCCAGCCAAAAAGCCAATACCTCCTTACTCTTAGACGACAGATATATCTGCTCCTCTTTCATCTGTCTTAAACACTGCTGCAACTCCGCTCCCTTTTTTCGTTCTGCCAGATACCGGATCTTCAAAATCCAGAACTCCTCTTTCCGATGCCATTTCTGATCCATCAGCCCTAGAATCTCTTCCGCCTGAACATAATCTCCTGTTTTCATCAGATTTTGGAACAGACGCACACATGTGGAAAGCGTCGTTTTCACCTTCAGCTTTTGTCTTAAAAGACGGATATAACGTTCCCTCTGTTCTCTCTCCATCTGGGCTTCCAGAATCCCCTGATTCAGATACTCTTCCATAAAATCACAGTACTGCTCCAGGATCTCCGGATCGTCCGGTGATGCCGCATACAGCTTCTCCATCTTCTGCAAACGAAAATCATATTCCTTGGAAAGTTCAACCATGGCTGTGATCGCATAATGGACAACCTCTACATCTTCATTCATGCGGGCCTGTTTCAGAAGATCCATATATTCTTCCGGATCATCATTTAACACATCCATGATCAGTTCACGGCGCACTCCCGGTTCGTTAATCAAAAGTGCTTCCTCTAACGGAACGATCTTTTTGTCCGTATCCGAAACTGCCTGAAAAATATTTTTATAAATCTCTTCATTTACACGAAGCTTTTCCACTCCCGGTTCTATCCTATTGTCTCTTCTGGTCAGCATTTGCAAATGCAAAAGCAGCACGCACACTGTTCCCCAGAAAGGAACGAAGATCACAAGTGCCATCAGATATTTTTTCACCTTCAGCAGATGTGTCTTTATCCCCAGCCAGACCAGCACACAGCAGACAATATGTAACAGGATCAGGAATACTCCAAGCACTGTCTGAATCATAATTTTTCTCCTGTATTTGCATTCTCCATGGTATCGATCTCATGACAGACGAAGCCGTTATTTTCCAGTCTTGCAAGAATGATCGGCAAGGAACTTCTGTCCGTCTGTGAAAGAATGAGGAAGAGCTCTCCTTTTTCAGAAATCCCCCTGACATCATTTTCACGGACCGAAGCCTGTAGCGCTGTGTCTGCCTCTTCCAGTGTCATCTTCGGATACTCCAGCTTCAAAAGCACATAGGATGCCCGATTCTCCTCCCTCATAGAATGGAAGGAATACAGCCGTTCTTCAAAATACTCCTGCTTCAATATACGTGTACCCTGCACGTACTGCCTGTTCTTGATTGCCTCCTGATATTCCAGTGCGCGCAAAAGTGCTGTTTCTACCAGACCGCAGAGAATCTGGAACAGATTCAGATAATAGAGGGAAAGCTGTTCATTTCCCACTTCCTGAATGAAAATCAGCATCACGAGCTCTCCATCTTTGTGAATCCCGTTCATATACATCGGATAGCCGTCCAGGAAATTCCGGTTTACCCACACCTTTCCGGACACAATCGTCTCTTTCGCTTCCAGATAATCATCCAGACAAATGGATTTTTTCAACACATCTGTCATTCCCTGGGATGCGATCTCAAGACGTCCATAGCTCTGATTCTTTCCAACTGAATAAATCGCAAATGTATGATTCTCAAGAACTGATTCCATCACATGCAAAGTTTCAATAAAAAGCTCCTGCGGAAGAATGATATCCAGTTTTTTCGTAATATCAAAAATCTTACCAAAGCTGTCACGGCTTCCCAGAATCTGCTTCTTGTACTGCCGTTTATCAGAAAGCGTCTCCTGATACATTTCTCTCATAAACAGAAATTTATCCAGGATCAGTTTATTCTCCTCTTTCATGAATTGAATATTATCTCTGTTTTTCAGTCGGATGTAACCACAGATCGCGCCGACTGCAAAATAGAAGATAAACGGAATCCAGTTCGAAGGTTCGTAGAAAAGTGTCGTCCAGCCGATCCCGGTTTTCGTATATGCTGCCAGCAATGAAAGTGTTTCCAGCCCCGCTGCAGCAAGCCCGTAATTAATGCCGTACAGACTGCTGAACAGCACGATGTAAACAAGCCTCAGATCGATCATCTGAAACTGCACCTGATTTCCCGCCACCCGGTTCAGTGCTTCAAAAACCAAAAATGTGAGCAGCAATTCCGCGATTTTCACGATTTTATCATGTACTTTCAAAAAAGTTTTTACTACATCGATCTTCCGTGTCTTATGGTTCGTTTTCTCACAATAATCTTCATAAATGTCTGTGAGTTCCTCCAAAAGAGAAATCTTCGGAAACCAACCGTATTCATTTCTCAGAACGTGGTCATCAGATATCCCATCCCGGATCAGCACCTCTGACAAATAGGTAATGTTTGCAGCCGGAAACATCTGTGCCAGTCTCTCCCCGAACTGTTGAAAAGTAAAATGAAATACCTGCGGAACCTGAAGACAGGCGCTCCCCTCTCCCCAGTTATCAAAAATCTTGTATAATAAATCCCCAAGATCACTCAAAGCAAGAAAATGCATCTCCTGTGCCGGTGCTTCTTCAAATGTAATCTGCTTCTTATTGATCACAGTTGAGAACAGCTTGAAAAAATAATCCTCCTCATAAGTACCGGAATAAAGATACGGCACACGCAGAATCTTGACAGCGATCTGATGCAGCTCGCCGTATTGCCTGCAGAACTCTTCTGCCGAGCGGACCATCAGCGTCTTTCCTGTTGTATCTTCATATAAACTATCCGGTCCTGTAATATACAGAAGCCTGGAATTCAGATTCCCCTTATAGTAATGTAATAGCTTGCGTAAAGTCTCAATCTCACCCTCCATCGTCCCATGAAATGTAAGATAATTAGAAAAATAAATCACTCCCTCAAATTCATACGTCTTGATAATGTCTTTGAATTCTTCTTCCGTCTTCGGCATCGGGTATACCGATAATCTCTTATTGCGATTTGACTTTTGTTCAGTCTCTCCAAGAAGAAGGATCTGACACTCAGGGAAAGCCTCCTCGATAAATTCTGTTGTAATATATCCGATATTTCCGGTCACCAGTAATTTCATACGTCACCTCGTAATCATATATTGCGCATTTCTATCATTTCCAAACTATCATTTATGCAGAAGGTGTATTTTCTTTTATCCTCTTTTTGTCTTTATACATCTTCTCGTCAGCACAATGGATCAGCTCCGGCTGTCTTGTTTTTCAGAATAATCACGAACTCATCACCTTTATTATGTCCCAGGCTGTCATTTATCTTCTTCAGATTGTTGGCATCCATCATTATGTAGGAAATCATTCCCGGGAAAACAGCATTACTCTTGTTCTCCTCCAGAAATATCAATCGTCCACTCACCTTCCGGGGCACTTACTTTTCCTGTAAAAATTCTGTCGGGAGCCTTCTCATATCTCCCGCAAATATATAATGCAGCTACCATAAAAAAAATAATTATAAGAGTAACTGCAGTATGTATCTTTTTCATAATCATTCTCTCTTATAATATTTTTTGCCATTCCGGCAGATATAATCGCATCAGCATAACTGCCAAACGATTTTTTATTATACCATAGATTCTCATTTTTGAGTTTGTTTTTTCAAAAAAAGATTCCCATTTGGGAATCTTTCAAGTCGCCGACAAAGGTCTTAACTGTGCCAGAAATATTTATGCTGCCACGAAAGAGGCCGATGACGGATATATTTTTTCCAAATCCATACATGGAAGAAATTTAAGTGAGAAAGAAAAGAAATGGCTGCTATTGGAAAATGATCAAAATATATGGAAAGCTTACAGGGATAAGGACGGAAATCTTTTATACCGTTTCAAATCCTGTATAGATAACTTTTCCTATCAGTTCAAAGAAACCTATCCAGTAACAGGTCAAGATGTTGTGAAAGCTTTTTCGGTAACCAAAAAAAGGATTGTATCTTATAATCCTGCGTTGGCAAGAAAGCAAAATTCAGTGCCCATGTATCCTGCATATATTTCACCGGAAGTTCCACTTTCATACGGACGTCAATACGCAACAATGCGATTCTCTTCGCCCTCTTCATATTGAAACAAGAATTTCTGGCTTTCATCTGCTGCCAGCGGTTTCCCATCCATCATCGGTATCGACACCAGAAATGCAGATTCATCCAGTTCCTTATTAAATGTACTGATCATATTAAATACCGGTTGCTGACCAACCGCCGCTTCTTTTGCAAGCTGCATCTTTGTCCCACGCTTGATACTTAACGCTCCCATTTATCTATATTCTCCTCTAATCGTGTCTAAAAATATATTCTCTCATATAATGTACTACCATATCAACTAATTGAAGTCCATAATTTCATTCCAATAATTCCCATAACAAGAAAGGGACCAAGAGCAAAACTGTCCTTTCGTCCCATCTTTCCTGCTGCCAGCATCATGCTTACATATATACCGCTCAATATGATTCCCAGCATTCCTGCATATGTGATAACTTTCACGCCGTTCAGGAAACCGGATACCGCCATCAGCTTTATATCGCCGCCTCCAAATCCGCCTTTTAACAGAACTGTCAACACCAGCATTGGTACTGCAATGACCACAGCACCCAGACACCGTTCCTGGACAGACACTCCCACACGGAATAACATTTCCATACAGGCAAGTGTCAGGATTCCTATATGTGTCCACGGCTCAATGATCTGATATTTCCAGTCCGCATAAGCAATACGGCATAAGATCATCAGGTAAACAACCGTAATTCCATACTCTGTAATTTTCAAACATTCCTTTCCGTTTTCTCACTGTTTATCTCATTTAGTAACATTTCTTACATGGTTCAAGTCCCTGGGCTTTGGCTTCTGCTTCTGTCTCCTGCTTCGCCGTGTCCGGATTCATGCTGCCGCAATGGTTCGTCTTATGATATTTGGAACCGGTTGCCGAAACCCATACTTTTTCTCCTTCCGCTGCCTGTGATGCTGTCTGTTGTCCGACCTGCCCCTGCACGCTCTGCGCTTCCGTCTGCTGCACCTGTGTCCCCTGATCCGATGCATCTCCCGGCGTATAATCATTGCACGGCGATGCGCTCCAGCTCAGATCTGTCCCGTTGCTGGTCACGGTGATGGTTCCCTGCTTATCCGTTCTGTATACCTGGATCTCCATACTCTTTAATTTATCCATGGTATCTTTATCCGGGTGGCCATATTTATTATCTGCCCCGCAGCTTATCACCGCATACTCCGGAACCGTCTTCTGTAAGAAATCCCAGGACGTTGCTGTCGCCGATCCGTGATGCCCCGGAACCAGCACGTCACAGCTTAAGTCTACCCCTGAACTGCACATCCTTTCTTCACTTTCATGTTCGGCATCTCCGGTAAATACAAAGCTGTTTCCGCCATTTGTAAGCTTGATCGCTACCGAGTTGTTATTACTTCCGTTTTTCTCGATAATTGCCGGCGCAAGGATCTCAAATGATCCGCTTCCGAATTCATACGTCTTTCCGACTGCCGGATGCTTCATCTTCAGCCCGTCAGCCTTTACTGCCTTCACAAAAGATTTATATAATTTGCTTGTGTGGACATAGTTGCTGGATATGACATTCTTCACATCGAATACGTTCAGGCATCCGATCAGTCCCGCCATATGGTCTGCATCATAGTGGCTGCTGATCAGATAATCAATCTCTGTCACTCCCTGTTCTTTCAGATAGGCCACGACGAATCTCGATGTCTTTTTGTCACCGCCGTCATAGATCATCGTCTTTCCTTCCGACTGTACCAGAATGGACAGCCCCTGACCCACATCCAGAAAATGGACTTTCATCTCTCCTGTCTGCGCTCCCGCATCGTTCCCGGCGGCCTGCACCGGAACTTTCATTTCCACGCCTGCCATCGCAAATACCAGGAGGATCGGAAGCAACAGGGATAACAGCCTCTGTCTCCATGTTTTCTTTAATACTTGTATCATTTTATCTTTCCCCTTTCACACCCACATTGCTATTATACACAAAATCTCCTGCCATTTCACATCATTTCATATCCCATTTAATATTTTAAAAAAACACTTGCAAATCTGGGAAAATGCAGTATAATTATATTCGTGGCTGTCACAGGCACATGCTGGAATAGCTCAGTTGGTAGAGCACTTCACTCGTAATGAAGGGGTCGTCGGTTCAAGTCCGATTTCCAGCTTAAAAAAAGGAATCCTTTGATCAGGATTCCTTTTTTGTTGTTATCCACAACATTTCTTATATTTCTTATTCTTTTACACCTCCAAGTGTCACACCTGCAACAATATATTTGGAAAGCAGGATATATACGATAATGATCGGCACGATCGCAATCGCTACCAGCATATACACTTTACCCATATCGAACTTCAGGAAGTCTGCACTTCGGAGAGATGCAATCAGGATCGGAAGTGTCTTCTTCTCGTTGCTGCTTAAGATCAGTCCCGGCAGGAAGTAGTTGTTCCATGCCTGCACGAATGCGAAGATCGCCTGTACTGCCATCGCCGGCTTCATGATCGGTATTACAATCTTGTTAAATGTGTGAAACTCTCCGCTTCCGTCAATCCTTGCCGCTTCGATCAGTTCCAACGGAAGTGATGACTGCATATAACTGTACATGAAGTAGAATACCGCCGGTGCCGCGATCGATGGGAGGAACAACGGAACCAGACTGTCCATTAAGTCCATCTTGGTGATCAGGTTAACGAAACCAAGTGCAGATACCTGTGTCGGCATTACCAGGATCAGCAGGATGAATAAGAATGCCGGTTTTCTTAATTTGAAATCATAAGCATACAAGCCATAAGCGGTCATTGCAGAGAAGTATGTAGACAGTGCTGCCGTACATACAGACACGATCAGACTGTTCTTAATTCCTGAAAGTACCGGAATGTTGGCATCATTCAGAACCGCTTTCAGATTCCGAACCAAAGATTTTCCCGGGACGAACGAGAAGCCCTTCTGGATCTGGAAATGATTCCTTGTCGCATTGACCAGCAATACATAGAAGAAGAACAGGCACAGGAAGGAAAGTATGATCAGTACAACATAGGCAAGCGTCGTTCTTCCTTTATGGACTCTGTTAGTTCCGTTCGTTTTCTTTTCAGCCATGTTATTTTCCTCCCTTCTTGTGATGATGTTTCTTCTTCTCATCTTCCTGATTCAGTGTGAAGTAAACGCCCACACACAGAATTGCGCAGATGATGAACAATACTACAGATATTGCGCCCGCTGCGCCGTAGTTCTTACTATATAAATGGTTATTCAGATACATGATAACGGTTGTTGCAGTGCGATTCGGACTTCCTTTTCCGTTTGTCAGGATCTGTGGAATATCGAACATCTGCATACCTCCGATCATGGATGTGATCAGTACATATACCAGGATCGGCCGGATAAGCGGAAGGGTAATCTTAAAGAATGTCTGTCTGTGATCTGCACCGTCAAGTTCTGCCGCTTCGAACATCGACGGACTGATTCCCATGACTGCCGCCATCAGAAGGATCGTCGTATTACCGAACCACATCAGAAAGTTCATCAGTCCTACCAAACCTCTCGTTCCCGCAACCGATGACAGAAACCGGATCGGTGTATGTATCACACCCAGAGATTTCAGCAATCCATTTACCGGACCGTTCACAGAGAACAGGGCGAAGAACAGCATTGCGAATGCACTTGCCATGATCAGATTCGGAAGATAGATCACAACTTTAAAAAATGTCTTTCCTTTGATCCGGAGTCTTACATCCGTAAACCATGCTGCCAGAACCAGCGATACAATAATCTGTGGAATGAATCCGATCAGCCACATGACGATCGTATTACCGATGTATTTCGGCAGATCTGCGGACAGAAGTTCCTGATAATTTTTAAGTCCTACAAAATTCGGTCCTACTACGGTAAGTCCGTCTCTGTAATATTCGAAAAAACTATAATAGAATGTAGATACCAGTGGTACCAGCTGGAACACAAGAAACACAAGGAAAAACGGCAAGATGAAGAGGTATCCCCATTTTGCGTAACTTACTTTCTTTTTCGTTGCTGTTGCCTTCATGTGCATCCTCCTTTCTTGCCGTATATAAAATATGAATATTCTTTGCATCTTTAAGCAAAACAGAGTGGGCGATGATGCCCACCCTGTCCGGTCTTACTGTTAGTTAGATGGCCACTCAACTTTTTCCAGATTTGGATAAAGCTCTGTGATTGCCTTCTCAAAGTTCTTCTTAGCAGTATCTTCATCTACTTTGCCGTCGAAGTAATCTTTGAATGCAGCCTGAATCTTTTCGTTACATCCCTGATCGTATTTGCCTGCATTGCTCATATCGATCTTTTCAGCCTGTTCTGCGAAAAGTTTGATGTGGTTCTGTCCACCGAGGAATGCTGAGCCATAATCCGGATCGTCAGCGATCTCTTTCATAGCTGATTTGTTATTTGTATAATCTTCTGTATCCAGTGTGATCTGTTTCATAATATCTTTGTCACATGTCAGTTTCTTCATGATATCAGCAACTTCGTCTTTGTTGTCTGTTCCTGTTGCTGCACAGATCCATGTTCCGCCCCAGTAATATGGTTCCGGTCCCTGACATACTGCGTAATCACCATAGATACCATTTCCGACTTCTTTCTCTCCGTCAGGATCTGCAAGGGAGTTGCCAAGAAGTGTGAAGTTGATTCCCCATGTTGAATAGAAGAATCCAAATACCTTTCCTTCTGGTCCCTGATCTTTTGCCCATGCGTCATCCCACAGAGATGTCTTATTGTTATAACCTTTATCTGTAAATGTCTTGGTCTGGTCTACCCATTTCATAATGTTCTCATCAACTTTTACTGTCTTGCCATCTACCCAAGGAGCAGCTACGTTGTTCGAGAATGTACGGTATGCATCGTCATATCCGGATAACATCTTGTATCCTTTTTCATTTGCCTTTTCAGCAACTGCGTTGAACTTATCCCAGTCAGCAACTGCTGCCTGTACCTGTTCCGGATCGTCTGTTCCGAGAACATCTTTAGCAATGGAACGGCGATATGCGAACAGTCCAGGTGTTGCCTGCCATGTCGTACCTTTCTGTGTTCCGTCTATAGTTACGATATCTTTTGTATACTGATACTGTTCGGACAGATCATCATCTGTAAGTCCAAGATCCTTGATATCCATTGTGTAATCAGAATCTACATATTTTAATGCGTAGTCTGCTTCGATCAGGAATATGTCAATCTTATCGTCTGCGGATGCTTTCTCCTGATTCAGGAGAGCTTCATCCAGTTTGTTCTGATAGTTGTTGTTCTCATTCGGATTAATCGTCCATTTTACAACGGTTCCGTCCTTTAATGTTGTTGTGGACTTATCCTTTGAAACTTTCTCCACTTCCGGATAGTAATCATTGAATCTGCTCTGGAATTCATCGTTCCAGCACCAGATGTTCAAGGTCTTGCCGGCATCGCCCGAACCTTCTTTTTTCGAACTGTCGCTTCCGCCGCTGCTGCCTCCGCATCCCGCAAGAGAAAGTGCCATGATAGATGCCAACGACATACTAATGAGTTTTTTTGTTCTTTTTTTCATAAAGATGTACCTCCCTTTCAAATTTGTTTTACACTTTTTCCTTCTATCAGCCGTCCTGTTACCATTATTTTCTCCGGTATGCTGGTCTTTGGATTCTCAATTACATCCACCAGTCTTCTTGCCGATTCTCTTCCGATCGCTTCTGCATCCTGATAATAAGTTGTCAGCTTCGGCCGCAACACCTCCGACAATGTAATTCCGTCATATCCTGTCACACTTACATCATCCGGAATGGAAAGCCCCATTCTCTCTAACTGATTCATCCCTCCAATGTAAGAAAAATCATCCGGATACATGATCGCCGTCGGCGGATCGTCAAGCTGCATCAGATATTCTGTTGCCTTTGCGCTGGATTTTGGATCATGATACACCGCTTTTATAACATATTCTTCCGGAACCTCTATTCCGTTCTGTTCACATCCCCTGTAGAATCCGGTCAGTCTCTTTTCTGTAACGGATGTATGCTCTCCATGGATGAATGCGATCTTGCGGTGTCCCTTTCCTGCCAGATAATTCACCAGACTGTATGTACCGTCAACATTATCCGACATGACACAGTTCAGATTATCCGCTGCGAAATCAATAGTAACAGTCGGGATGTCGCTTCTCATCAGTTCGACGACTCCCGGATTGTAAAAATCTACGCTTGCTATTACCACTCCGTCACACTTGCGGTACCGGCAATGTTCGGCAAATGATATCTTTTCACCTCCTATGTTCTGGCTGATAAATGTTATATCATACCCAAGCCGTTCTGCTTCTTCTTTCGTGCTGTTTAAGATTGCCGAGAAATATTCATGTGTCAATCCACACATGGTATCATCTACGAACAGTACTCCGATATTATGTGAAATATTCGTCTTCAACTGTCTTGCTGCTGCATTCGGCATATAGTGCATCTCCTGTGCCGTCCGCTTTACCAGCTCTATTGTCTCTTTACTGATATCTTCATAACCATTCAGTGCTTTACTGACGGTAGCCGGCGACACGTTGCAGCGTTTCGATATATCCTTGATCGTTACCATGCGTTTCCTCCTTTCCCGGTTTTCCGAACGTCCCGAATACGTTTTCGTAGTTTTATAATAAATCGTCTACACAATTTCGTCAATCCTTTTAAATACACAATTTTTTCACATTTTTATTGTGTATTTTGCACAAAGGTTATTTTTATATCATTATTTTTGTTTACATTTTGACCATAACACTCTTATAATAAAAACAGATTACGAAATCGTGTTCGGAATATTTTTATCAGAAAGGAGCTATCATATGAAATTCGGTTACTTTGATGATGTCAACAAAGAATACGTCATCACCACACCTAAGACACCGCTGCCTTGGATCAATTATCTTGGTACTCAGGACTTTTTCAGCCTGATATCCAATACCGCCGGCGGCTATTCATTCTATAAAGATGCCAAGCTTCTCCGGCTGACGCGCTACCGTTATAACAACAGTCCGATGGATCAGAACGGGCGCTATTACTATATCAAAGAAGGAGATACCGTCTGGAATCCCGGATGGCAGCCGGTCCAGACACCGTTAGATTCTTACCGGTGCCGCCACGGACTCGGATATACCGTCTTTGAAAGTTCAAAGAACAGCCTGAATGTGAAGCTTCTTGCTTTCGTTCCCGTTCATGACAACTGTGAGATCAATCTTCTTACACTGACCAATTATACGGATGCGGAAAAAGAATTCGATCTTTTCAGCTATATTGAATTCTGTCTCTGGAATGCAGCGGACGATTCTTCAAACTTCCAGAGGAATTTTTCTACGGGTGAAGTGGAGGTTGCCGGAAGTACCATTTATCACAAGACGGAATACCGGGAACGCCGCAATCATTACGCGGTATATTCGGTCAATCATCCGGTCAACGGATTTGATACTTCCAGAGATGCCTTCATCGGACTGTATAACAGTCCTGCTGATCCGCAGGCAGTCAGAAAGGGCTTCTGCTCCGGCAGTATCGCACACGGATGGGCTCCTGTTGCGAGCCACCATATCCACCTGAAGCTAAGACCCGGCGATTCGGTATCCCTGGTCTTTGTCCTGGGATACTGCGAGAATCCAAAGGATAAAAAGTTCAGTGCACCCGGTGTCATCAACAAAGAACCTGCCGACAGACTGCTTGCCAGATACCAGACAACGGAACAGGTAATGGCCGCATTTCAGGAATTAAAAGATTACTGGACAACGCTTCTGTCCGCTTATACGATTCAGACAGAAGATGTCCGGCTGAACCGTATGGTGAATATATGGAACCAGTATCAGTGCATGGTTACATTTAACATGAGCCGCAGTGCAAGCTACTATGAGAGCGGTCTGGGACGCGGGATGGGATTCCGTGATTCCTGTCAGGATCTGCTTGGCTTTGTCCATCTGATCCCGGAACGCGCCCGCCAGCGTATCCTGGATATTGCAGCTACGCAATTTCCTGACGGAAGCGCTTATCACCAGTATCAGCCGCTCACCAAGCGCGGTAATATGGATGTCGGAAGCGGATTCAATGATGATCCTTTGTGGCTGATTGCGGGAACGGCTGCTTATCTTCGTGAGACAGGGGATTTTTCTATCCTTGAAGAACCTTGTACATTCGATAATGATGCGGATAACACGGCTCCTTTGATGGAACATCTAAGACGGAGTTTTCAGTATACCGCAACCCACAAAGGTCCTCACGGACTGCCGCTCATCGGACGTGCAGACTGGAATGACTGTCTGAATCTGAACTGCTTTTCCGAAGAACCGGGTGAGAGTTTCCAGACGACAGGACCGAACGACGGACCGGTAGCCGAAAGTGTATTCATCGCCGGTATGTTCGTAAAATACGGACGGGAATATGCAGAGATCTGTGATGCCCTCCGCCTGGACGATGAGCGGGATGCTGTATTAAAAGAAGTGGCTGCTATGGAAGAGACTGTTATGGATGCCGGCTGGGACGGAGACTGGTTCCTGCGTGCTTATGATGCCATGTCCAATCCGGTAGGAAGCAAGGTCTGCGAAGAAGGCCAGATCTTTATCGAACCACAGGGAATGTGTGTGATGGCCGGAATCGGCACGGATATTACGGAAGATGGAAGTCCGTCCGCTGCTGCCCGTGCGCTCAGAAGTGTGGAAGAACGCCTGGATACCAGATACGGCATTATCCTGCAGACTCCTGCTTATACAACCTATCATGTAGAACTTGGGGAGATCTCTTCTTACCCGCCGGGATATAAGGAAAATGCCGGAATCTTCTGCCATAATAATCCATGGATCAGCTGTGCCGAGACGGTTCTCGGTCATGGCAGCCGGGCTTTCGAGGTCTTCAAAAAGACCTGTCCTGCTTATCTGGAAGATCAGAGTGAGATCCGCAGGACCGAGCCGTATGTCTACTGTCAGATGATGGCCGGCCGGGATGCTCCGACTCACGGAGAAGGCAAGAACAGCTGGCTTACCGGAACAGCCGCCTGGACATTTACCTGTATCAGCCAGTATATTCTCGGTATCCAGCCGACTTTACAGGGACTGCGTATCAATCCATGTATTCCGTCTGACTGGAGCGGCTATACCTGCCGCCGTACTTACCGTGGTGTCTCTTACGATATTACGATTGATAACAGTGCACATGTAGAGTCCGGAGTCGCGTCTGTCACGGTTGACGGACAGCCGGTAACAGGAACTCTTATTCCGTTCGATGCCGGCAAGAAGACCTGTAAGGTAGAGGTTGTCTTAGGATAATTACAAAATACGCCATACAATATAGAAGCCTGCCGCAGGCATATTGCCTGCTGATCTGCTTCCTATATTGTATGGCGTATTTTTTTATATGTTTCGATATGTTTCTATGTGTTCTTCTGCATGTGTACAGTCATCTGCGGATATGGAATTTCGATACCGTTCTCATCCAGTAAAAGCTTGATCTCTTCGAGCAGTCTCCATCTGGTTTCCCAATATTCCTCATTCTTCACCCATGCACGAATTCCCAGTACAACCGCATTGTCTGCCAGTTCATGAACAAATACATTGATCTGTTCGTTCTTGATGATACATTCATCTTTGATCAGCAGATTTTCGATCACTGATTTTGCCTGTCGGATATCCGCATCATAAGAAATAGCCACACGCAGATCCAGCTGCCTTTCATCTTTTGCCGTTGCATTGGTAATACTGTTGTTGGTCAGCATTCCATTCGGGATTACGATCGTCTTGTTATCAATTGTACTGAGTTTGGTATAGAAGATCTGGATCTCTTTTACGGTTCCTTCTTTTCCGTTGGTATCCTCGATAATATAATCTCCGACTACAAACGGTTTTAATAAAAGGATCAGGACTCCGCCTGCAAAGTTCGAAAGGCTTCCCTGTAATGCAAGACCGATTGCCACACCACCAGATGCCAGTACTGCCGCTACGGACGTTGTATCGAATCCAAGACTGGAGATCAGACTGAAGACAAGCAGGGCATACAGTCCATATTTTAGCAGGGAATCTACAAACTGCTCCACTCCTTTATCCGCACCGGAGCGCTCAAAGGAACGTCTGACGATCTTCCGGATCCACCGGATCACCAGCCGGCCGATAAAGAATGCCACCAGTGCCGCCAGCACTTTCAATCCGAACGTGATCAGTCCCGGTATGCTGTCCTGTACATATTGTGTCAGCTGATTAACCTGTTTGACCGCTTCCTGGGTCGCATCGGTTACTTCCTGCGTCGTATCTGCAATTGTTGTATCTGTCATATGTTATACTCCTCTTGTTGTCATCTGTTTCAGCGCAAGAAATGCGCTTACATTTCCCCTTTTATCTCCGGTAGTCCTGTGCGAGAACAGAATATCCGGATTGCAGTGTGTGCATACATTGGTTACCGCAATATGATCTTCGCGGATTCCGGCTTCTGTGAATATCCGTTCATTGGCACGCCAGAGATCCAACTGGTATTTCCCGTTTTCTTTTTTATAAAACAGCTCCGGCCAGTACGCTTCGTCAAAGTTTTCCCGGAATTGCTGTATCACATCCCCGCTCACTTCATAGCAGTCCCGGCAGATGGACGGACCGATTGCCGCAATGATATCTTCCGGATCAGAGCCATATGTCTTCTGCATCAGTTCTATGGTAACTTTTCCTATCTTACCGACGGTTCCTCGCCATCCGGAATGTGAAAGACCGATCGCCTTCTTCACCGGATCAACAAAATACAACGGCACACAGTCTGCATAAAATGTAACCAGACAGATTCCCGGCACATCTGTGATCATTCCATCGGTCTCCTGGAAACGCTTTCCCCTGTCTCCGGCTTTTACTACCGCTACATTGGTCGTATGGGTCTGATTGGTGAATGTCATATCTTCCGGCTGTACACCGATAGCTCCGGCAATCCTTCTCTGATTCTCCCTGACATCTTCCGGATCGTCACCTCTGGTTGTACTGATATTCATCGTTGCCCAGCATCCTTTGCTGACACCGCCAAGTCTGGTCGAGAATCCATGATTCACGATTCCGGTCTCTTCCAGCATCGGATAACTTAAGAACGGGACACCGTTCACTTCTTTTTCATCAAATATATGGTCCTGATTTTTATAATGTAAGCCCAGATTCATGCCATATTCATCCTTTCTGTTCCGGATCTCTTCCTATCCTGTATAATCAAATGCATTCCGGTAAAGTGTCACCTCATGATTCTCGATGCTCACCACATCGAATCTGCATGGTACCTCATCGATTCCGTTGACCGCCATATAGCAAAGTGCACTTTTGGAAATGGTTCTCTGTTTGGCTGGATTTACAGCCTCCGCCGGATGTCCTTTTTTATCTGAAGCGCGATATTTCACCTCACAGAAGACCAGATATCCCGCTTCTCTTGCTATGATATCAATCTCTCCGGTCTTACACCGGTAATTATACTCCAGGATCTCATATCCTTCCTGCTCCAGATATGCACCGGCAAGCCGTTCATAATGGCTTCCGGTCTCCCGGTTATTCTTCCGTTCTCTTCCTGTATCTCCGGCCATAGTCCTCCCGTTCATTTTAGCAAACATTCTTACAACTTTGCTGTCTGTGATATATTTTTATATATTTTTTTATAAATGTCATTCTGTGGATTGGTGATGGTCCCAGTTCTTTCAGGCCTTCGATATGTTTCTTCGTGCCATATCCTTTATTGGCAGCGAAATCATATCCCGGCATCACTGCATCATACTCTACCATCAGGCGGTCCCTGGTCACTTTGGCAATGATGCTTGCCGCTGCAATGGACACACTTTGGGCATCTCCTTTGATGATCGGTACCTGCCGGATATCGACGCCCGGTATCGTCACTGCATCGTTCAGAAGCAGATCCGGCTGTACCTTCAGGTTCCCTATCGCCATACGCATCGCCTCATAAGTCGCCTGCAGGATATTGATCTCATCAATCCTTGCCGGACTTACGATCCCTATTCCTGTCGCCACTGCACGCTCCATGATCTCATCGTAAAGTGCCTCCCGTTTTTTTTCCGAAAGCTTTTTCGAATCATTCAGATACAGGATCGGATCATCTTTTGGCAGAATGACCGCTCCTGCTACCACCGGACCGGCAAATGGACCGCGGCCGACTTCATCGATCCCACAGATATAGGTACAGTCGCTGTATTCTTTTTCATAGACGCTCATTGCTTCGGTACGCTCCAGTTCTTTCTGAAGCTTTTCCTGTTGTTTTTTCATTTTTTCTTCTTCTCGTTTATTCATGTCGGATCACTCCTATATTGTCAAATGGATAGATACGCACCCAGGCTCTGCCGATCAGATCCTTCCGGGTCAGCACTCCTACCCCCGGATCTCTGCTGTCCATACTGTGATTACGGTTATCTCCCATCACAAAGTATTCATCATCTCCCAGCGTAACCGGTTCTGCAGCCGTCTGCGGATCCTTGATCTTCTCCTTCCCATAGATATCACTGGTCAGGCGTTTTCCATCGATATACACATATCCGTCCCGGATCTGCACAGTCTCACCCGGCATTCCGATGATACGTTTGATATAATATGTATCTTCTTCATATTTATACGGAAATACAATGATATCATAGCGTTTCGGATCCCGGAACCGGTAACTGATCTTATCAACGATCAGATTGTCTCCATCCTGTAATGTCGTCTCCATGGAAGAGCCGCTTACCATCGTCCGCTGTCCGACAAAGGTGATGATCAGATAGGTCAGACCGATGATAAGCAGTATATACACAAGCCATCCGCCGAGTTCCCCCAGGATGTCTCTTTCTTCTTCCTCTCTCTTTGAATGTCTGGACATATTCGTGCGTGTCCTTTCTAATATGCATCCGGATATTCCAGAGTCAGTCTTCCCAGGCGTCCGTTACGGAAATCATCCATCAGAAGGACAGACGCTTTCTCTGTATCCAGTTCATTTCCGCGTACCAGGCAATGTCTGCTTTCAGCGATCCTTGCAATCATGCCGTATGGATCCGCATCTTCTTCTACGTTATATTTACTCTCCAAAACTCCCGGATAATTCTTGTTCATAAATGTCACAAGCTCTGCTGCCAGTTCTTCTGTCTGCAGAATCTCATCCTTGATTGAACCGATAAATGCAAGCTTAAGACCTACTGCCTGATCTTCGAATCTTGGCCATAAAATTCCCGGTGTATCAAGAAGTTCTACATTCTTGTTCAGTCTGATCCACTGTTTTCCCTTGGTCACACCCGGCTTGTTGCCCGTCTTCGCACAGGCTTTTCCTGCCAGTGCATTGATGAATGTTGACTTTCCGACATTCGGGATTCCTACTACCATGGCTCTGACCGGACGGTTCAGGATACCGCGCTTTCTGTCTCTTTCAATCTTTTCTTTACATGCTTCCTGGATCACGCCGTTGATAGACTTGATCCCCCCGCCTTTTTTAGAGTTCACTTTTACAACGGAGAACCCTTTTTCGCGGAAATATTCCGACCAGGCATCGTTCCATTTATCTTCTGCCAGATCTGACTTGTTCAGAAGGATCAGCCTTGCTTTATTCTTTCCAAGTTCGTCAATGTCCGGGTTCCTGCTGCTGATCGGTACTCTGGCATCAACCAGCTCAATGACCAGATCTATTAGTTTGATATTCTCCTGCATCATGCGTTTTGCTTTCGTCATGTGCCCTGGATACCATTGAAAATGCATATCTTCGTTCTCCTCTTATCTATTATCTCACGAATCCAAAATTCTTCTTCGGTGATACCACAAACCAGGCCTTTCCGTAAATGTAAGACCGTTTTACCGCTCCGATATCTGCACTCCGGCTGTCTTCGCTGTTCTTTCTGTTATCACCCATCACAAAATATTCATCCCCGCCAAGCTTAACCTTCTCGGCTGCGATGCCTGCGGTATCGATCTTCGTGGTTGTATAATCTTCTTCCAGTTTCTCTCCATTGATATAAATCCGGTTCTCTACGATCTGTACCGTTTCTCCCGGAAGTCCAACAATCCTCTTCGTATAATAATGCGAACTTTCATTGCCCTTCGGCTTAAAGACAATGATATCTCCACGCTTTGGAGAAGATGCATTATATACAATACGGTTTACCAGCACTTTATCCGCATTCTTAAGTACCGGTCTCATAGAATCTCCCACGGTACTCACCTGTTGTCCCCAGTACCATACTGCGACAAATGCGATCAGGCAGGTGACCGCGATCTTAAACACCCAGCTTATGCCGGATACGATCTTTTCCAGATTCAGATGAATCTTCTTCTTCTCCTTCGGAAGTTTTCCCAACAGTTTCTTTTTTGCCTGACGTCTGCGGTAACGTGATCTCCGGGATCTTCTTCGTCTTTCAAAATCCAGATTACTTCTGCGTCTCATATAATCCCCTTATCTTCATGACTTGCCACGGGCAGCTCCCTGCGAAATACATGGCAATATCAAAAAAGGACAATTACATTATGTAGTTGTCCTTCTTACATTCATTTTCCTGATTATTTTACTAATTCTTTTACTTTAGCTTTCTTACCAACGCGGTCTCTTAAGTAGTTCAGTTTTGCTCTTCTTACTTTACCTCTTCTTACTACTTCGATCTTCTCAACGTTTGGTGAGTGTACCGGCCAAGTCTTCTCAACACCGATTCCGTTAGAAAACTTTCTAACTGTAAATGTCTCTCTTGCTCCGCCACCCTGTCTCTTCAGGACTGTTCCTTCGAAAATCTGTACTCTTTCACGGTTTCCTTCTTTGATCTTTCCGTAAACTTTAACAGTATCTCCAACGTGGAATTCTGGTGCTACTTCTTTTAACTGAGCAGCTTCAATGTTCTTAATAATATCGTTCATTATGTGTGACCTCCTTGTTTACTTGGATGTTCTTAATACATTTGTACCAGAGGACCATCTATTTTTCTTCACAACACGCTATATTCTATCATACCCGGTGCAAAATTACAAGGATTTTTTCTTGTTTTTTGCACTCTTTTCTGCTTTATATGATCCTACTCTGTAACCGGCTGCCCGTCTCTTTGTATTTCCTTTGCCAGCTTTTTTTCTTTCTCGGTAAGCTCTGCCTTTTCAAGCAGATCCGGCCGGTTCTTCGCAGTGCGGATCACAGACTGTTCGCGTCTCCATTTTTCAATATTGGCATGATGACCGGACATCAATATCTCCGGTACTTTTTTGTCATGCCACACTTCCGGTCTGGAATACTGCGGGTATTCCAGCAGATTATCCTGAAAGCTTTCGAATTCGGCAGATACATCGTTATGGAGGACTCCAGGAACCAGTCTGGATATCGCATCGATCATGATCATCGCCGGAAGTTCTCCCCCGGTCAGGACATAATCCCCTATGGATACATAATCGGTCACGATCTCCTCCAGCACACGTTCGTCAATCCCTTCATAATGTCCGCATAAGAATACAAGATCTTCTTCCTGTGCGAATTCTTCTGCCATAGACTGGTTGAATGTCTTTCCCTGCGGAGACAGATAGACGACTCTTGTGCGTTTCTTTCCGCACGCCATGTCCGGCTGTTCTCCGGATCTTTCTTCCCCGGCTTTTCTTTCCCGGATCTGTCTTGCAAGTGCATCATAACACTGATATACCGGCTCCGCCTGCATCAGCATCCCTGCACCGCCTCCATACGGATAGTCATCCACGCTGTGATGCTTATTGAACGCATAATCTCTGATATTCAAAGCCTCTATAGACAAAAGTCCTTTATTCACCGCACGCCCGATGATACTGGTGTTCAGCCCGTCCATGACCATCTCCGGAAATAATGTCATAATATAAAAATTCATATACTATCCTCTTTCTAGATCAGCCCGTCCATCAGGTGGATCTTCATCTTCTGATTCTCTATATCAACATCCAGGATACATTCGCGGATTGCCGGAACCAGCACTTCCCCATGTTCCTCGGTATCGATCACATAGACATCGTTCGCACCGGTCTCCATGACATCTTTTAATGTTCCGAATGGTTCATCGTCCTCTGTTACAACCTGGATACCGATCATATCGGCGATAAAATATTCATCCTCTTCCAGTGCCACCGCATCTTTTCGTTCTACTAGAAGCGGGCATCTCTTGTAACGCTCAATATCATTTATATTATCAATTCCTTTGAATTTCAGGATCACAAACTGTTTAAAGAATTTGACCCCCTGAATCTCCAGAGGTTTTTTTTCTCTCCCGGTGTCTAACAGCACATGCTTTAACGTCTTAAAACGCTCCGGGTCATCTGTAGTCGGAAATACTTTGACTTCCCCGCGCACTCCGTGTGTCGAAGTGATGACGCCTACCTGTAACAATTCTTCCATAGATACTCCTTTTCTTATATGTTGCGGGCATTTCTATACCGCCCTTTTCCTCTTTCATAACAGATACTGTTCACATACTCTGATATAAGATAAGCGGGACAGACCACAAACGGGCCTGTCCCGGGACAAAATGGGAATCCCCATTATTATTCTAGTCCATGATATCTACGATAACTTTCTTATCTTCCTTCGCTGCTGCGGCTTTCACAACTGAGCGGATCGCCTTCGCAATACGGCCCTGTTTTCCGATTACTTTTCCCATATCAGATTCAGCAACCCGTACTTCCAGAACTGTCGTCTTCTTCTCTTCGCGTTCATTTACAACAACGCTTCCTGGATCGTCGACTAATGCTTTCGCAATTACTTCAACTAATTCCTTCATAAATGCACACCTCCAGTGGCATAATTATTTCTCGATGCCTGCTGCCTTTAAAATCTTTGCAACTGCTTCTGTAGGCTGTGCTCCGTTTGCAAGCCATTTCTTAGCTGCTTCTTCGTCAACTTTGATAGCACTTGGATCACAGTTCGGATCGTATGTTCCGATCTCGTCGATGAATCTTCCGTCTCTTGGTGCTCTAGAATCTGCTACGATGATTCTATAAAAAGGAGCCTTCTTCTGTCCCATTCTTCTTAATCTCATTTTTACTGCCATGTTAGTTTACCTCCGTAAAATTATAATATTCATAGTTTATTCTTATACCCAGAACCTGCCTTTGGCATCTTCTAAAGTATAATTTGGAATCTATATAACGCGGAATCCGCGGTATATCATGTTTAAAACGGGAATCCGAATTTTTTCTTCTTTCCCGGCTTGCCAAATTGTTTCATCAGCTTTTTCATCTCGTTAAACTGCTTGATCATGCGGTTCACTTCGCTGATGTCCACCCCTGCACCTTTGGCAATTCTGTGCTTTCTGGATGGAGAAAGAATATCCGGATTGGCTCTTTCCGCCGGTGTCATGGAATGAATGATCGCTTCCATCCTTCCCATCTTCCTCTCGGCTTCCGCTGTCTGCTCGTCGTCCAATCCCTTCATCTTACTGCCCATGCCTCCAAGACCCGGCAGCATGTTCATGATATTTCCAAGACCACCCATATTCTTCATCTGCTTAATGCTTTCCAGATAATCGTCAAAATCAAACTGGTTCTTCTTAAGCTTCTGGGTCATCTCTCTGGCTTTCTCTTCATCGATCTCGGCCTCTGCCTTCTCGATAAGTGACAGGACATCTCCCATTCCGAGGATTCTTGATGCCATACGGTCCGGATAGAACTGTTCCAGATCCGAAAGTTTTTCTCCCATACCTACATACAGGATCGGCTTTCCGGTAACTGCCTTTACGGACAGTGCCGCACCACCTCTTGTGTCACCATCTAATTTGGTAACGATCACACCGTCGATGCCGACCTTTTCATTGAACTCTTTTGCCACATTCACGGCATCCTGTCCGGTCATTGCATCAATAACAAGTATGGTCTGATGTACTTCTACTTCCTCTTTGATCTCTTCAAGCTCTGCCATCATATCTTCATCGATGTGAAGTCGTCCGGCTGTATCGAGGATCACGAGGTCGTTGCCATTCTTCTGCGCATGTTCGATCGCTGCCCTGGCGATATTCGCCGGCTTGTGGTTCTCTCCCATGGAGAAGACTTCCACACCCTGCTTCTCACCATTGACCTGTAACTGCTTGATCGCAGCCGGTCTGTAGACGTCACATGCAACCAGCAGTGGTTTCTTGCCCTTTAACTTGAACTTTCCGGCAAGCTTTGCTGTCGTGGTCGTCTTACCTGCTCCCTGAAGGCCTGCCATCATGATGACCGTGATGGCCTTTCCAGGCTGAAGCTGAATCTCTGTAGTCTCCGAACCCATCAGGTTGATCAGTTCCTCATTTACAATCTTGATCACCATCTGTCCCGGATTCAGACCATTCATTACATCCTGACCGATCGCACGCTCCTGCACGCTCTTGATGAAATCTTTTACCACTTTAAAGTTAACATCCGCTGCGAGTAATGCGCGCTTGATCTCTTTTAAAGCTTCTTTGACATCATCTTCTGTCAGACGTCCTTTGCTTCGCAGGTTCTTAAATACGTTTTGAAGTTTCTCTGTCAAGCTGTCAAATGCCATGCTATAACTCCTCTATAATTTCATCGGATATCTTCCGGATGTCTGCAACAAGTTCTTCTGCATTCTCCTTCTCATATCCATCCAGCAATTCATCAATCTGCTTTACTTTTTCTCTGACCGACACGAATTTCTCTACCAGATGAAGTTTCTCTTCGTAGCCTTTCAGTGTCTGGGAACATCTCTTTACCAGATCATGTACACCCTGTCTGCTGATTCCTTCCTCTCTTGCGATCTCGCCGAGTGATAAATCTTCCAGGACAAACTGCTCATACACTTCTTTCTGATGATCCGTAAGAAGTTCTCCATAAAAATCATATAATAATGCCTGTTCTAATATTTCATTCATGTCTTTCACCTCCGATATCATATAACACTTCCGGATGGGTGTCAAGTATTTTTTCTTTACACCTTTGTTTTTTCAAAATAAAATTGATTTCCCACCGGCTTTGTCGTAATATATCTGATGGGAGATATTGCCGGATGCAGTATCTTCCGATCATGTCCATATATTATAAGGGGAGAATATAATGGCAAAAAAGAATTATTACAAGATGCTTGGTGTGTCAAGAACGGCTTCTCCTGAAGAAATCTCTGCCGCCAAGAACAGACTTGCAAAAAAATATCATCCCGATGCCAACATGAAGAATGGTATCGATACAACCAGAAAAATGCAGCAGATCCTGGAAGCCTACCGCATACTTTCCGATCCGAAGAAACGCGCTTCTTACGACCGCAAAGTATTCGGAAAGCCATCTGCAGGTGCAGACCGGAACTTTGATCTGTTCAATCTTCATAATATGGAAGAAACAGCGCCGGTCACCGGTACACCATTTGTGAATTACTGGCGGGCAGCTGATTCTTTATATGATATCACACTGGAAAGCGAACAGCTTTTCAAAGAAAAAAATAAGGAACAGGCAGCGGACCGGCTGTCGGATCTTTCCTCTCAGGCACTCCGCTATGCCATAACACTGCGAGAGGCAGAGATTCCCGAAAAGTACTGGCTGCCTCCGATCATGGACTGGCTGCTTTTTACCTGGTATAAGAACCGGAATCTCCCGGTATCTTATCTATTGAAGGTTTACGATGATTATTCAAAAAAAGAACTCAGTGGATTCAAACGTGTGAAGCTTCAGAAAGAACTGCTTCATTTCCAGTATTCTCTGAAACGGCTGGTCAGTTATACTTAATATTCCGCTCACACATCTGCACCGTCTGCATATTATGTACTGTAAACATCATTATTGGAGGATTCAATATGAGCGATTTGAGTACAGCAAACTGTGGATGCGGATGCGAAGGACGCGACAGATTCGGCGGGGACTGTGGATGCAGCGGATGCAGTTGTGGATGCAGTAACAGCGGATGCGGCTTCGGCAACAACAGCTGCCTGTGGATCATCCTTCTTCTCTGCTGCTGCGGCGGCTTTGGCAATGGCTGCGGCAATGGCTGCGGATGTGGCAATGGTAACGACAGCTGTCTGTGGATCATCCTTCTTCTCTGCTGCTGCGGCGGCTTTGGCAATGGCTGCGGTAATGGTTGCGGCAACGGCTGTGGATGTGGATGCTAGACAACTTACATTTTCCTGTATAGGACTTAAGAGACGGAGTCATTTTCCCGTCTCTTTTTTCATATATATTTATAACGCTGATACCGGAAGGAGTCACCATGGCCGGAAAACCTTCTAAACCAATGACACCCTTCGATAAATCTGTCACACCCTCCTATTTATATAAATGGAAGCTGTTTCTTGCCTTCCTGCCTCCTTCCATTCAGCGCTTTCTTGCCGTCTACATCAAATTTACCGAATTCCGGTATACGATGGACTATTTCCGGGGACTTCCTTTCCATGCATTTTCTTTTCAATCGATCAGCGAACTTGCGCCTTATATGGATGAAAATGAACGGGATATGATGAATCAGATGACTTCTGTGATGCAGATGGCGGAAATGATGGCGATGGCGCAGGCCGGTTCCACAGCCGGAGATCCCGGTGCTTCCGGTCCTGCAAACCCTGTTGATCTTATGAAAGCAATGATGTCCGGCGAAGATATGGAAATGTTCCAGAATTACATGGAACTGTTCGACGAGGAACTTTCCGCATCTGGAACACCGGCAAAGAAAGGAGACTCTTCACATGAATGAAAGAACCACTCATACAACGGACTCTTCCGGAAACAACACCGGCAACAGCTGGATGGATCATCCGGCTATAAATGGAATGGATCCTGTCAAACTGGAGCTGATCCGGCTCGCCGCAAAACAGACTGCCGGCAAAAGCGGAAGATCACTGGCTCCTGTGATGATGGCACTCATCACCAGCGCAAACAAAAAAGGAATCCTGTTCACTCCGCAGGAAATGTCTCTCATCCTCGACATCCTGAAAGAGGGACGCCCCGCCAAAGAGCAGGAGCAGATTGACCAGATGGTGCAGATGGTCCGCACACATATGAAGAATCATACATAACAAAATAGAAGAAGGGCTTTAAAGTCCTTCTTCTTTACGCATCATACGGAGTTCTCTTCTCTTTTCTCCCTTATCCCACTCTTCTTTTTCTTCTTCTGTCTCAAGTTCCAGTCTCGGTACTCTTACCGGCCTGTCATTCTTGTCCAGTGCCACCATTGTAAAATACGCATGATTGATCGGCGTACGTTCCCCGCTCAATGCCTCTACATAAGTATCTACCTTTACTTCCATAGAGGTATTCCCGACATAAGTCACTTTTCCAATGATCACAACTGTATCTTTGACATATGCACCCCTAAGGAAACTCAGACTGTCTACAGATGCTGTGATCACATTTCTCCTTGTGTGACGTTTTGCCACCATACCTGCCACTTCATCGATCCACTGCATAAGTGCCCCTCCGAACAAACGGTCAGACGCATTCAGGTGCTGCGGTCTTACCATATGAACCGTCTCTACGATTGAATCCGATACCTTTCTTTTTTCCATTTCCACAAAAAAACACCTCTCTTTTCTTTTTAAACTCTTTTATTATAGCACCGTATTTGTTATACTTAAACTAATTTCAATAAAAGCTGTTTCACAGCGGAATGGAGTTCTCATGAGAAATATAAAATTAACGATCGAATACGATGGAAGCCGTTACCAGGGATGGACAAGACTGGGAAAAGACGAATCCGGCAATACCATATCGAATAAAATCACAGAAGTTTTAAAGAAAATGACAGAAGAAGATGATCTGGAACTTTTCTGCGGATGCCGTACCGAAGTCGGCGTACATGCTTATGCGCAGATTGCCAACTTCCGGACATCCTGTTCTGTCAGCACACAGAACATCAAGCACTATCTGAACCGTTATCTTCCGATGGATATTGCGATCATCGAAGTGGAAGAAGTGCCGGAACGTTTCCACGCACAGCTCAATGCTACATCCAAGACTTATGTATACCGCATGACCATTGATGATGTGCCAAGTGTCTTTGACCGTAAATATACCTACCACTGCTACCGTATCCCGGACAAACGCATGATGCAGCAGGCTGCCGAGAAACTCACCGGACGTCACGATTTCCGCAATTTCTCCAGTGCGAAGAAGACGAAATCTACAGTCCGAGAGATCTTTGATATTGATATCTATGGAGACATTGAGGAAATGCAGATCCTGATCCATGCTGATGATTTTCTTCACAACATGGCCCGCATCATCGTTGGTACACTGATGGATATCGGACTCGGCAACCGCTCTGTGCAGGATATCGATGATATCTTTGCCGGAATCCTGGAAGCCAGTGCACCTTGCGATCCGAAGGGGTTGTATTTGCAGGAGGTTACCTATTAATTTGATTTGGGATTTGATTTATTAACGTAGTTGGCCTCTCGATCCTTGAAGAAAACAGTATAAAGTGGTTCTGGTTCAGGTTCCATGCTCTAAGAAAAACTAAGAGAGCCAGAATCTCCTAAAAGCAAAGGAACTACGCTCAAACTCGGCGTTCGCCTCAAACACGTTCGCT
>ERZ1673722.78-NODE-78-length-129318-cov-26.004000_pt1 | contig 129318 bp, 109 predicted proteins | sample MGYA00580222_ERZ1673722 | MGnify/ENA primary metagenome ERZ1673722 (study PRJEB41218, sample SAMN15661750) | gut metagenome | host: Homo sapiens | place: Canada: London | collected 2015-08-20/2019-03-30 | study: EMG produced TPA metagenomics assembly of... | reverse complement strand
CTCCCTACATCTCAATCATATCAGCATTTAACCACGGAATTGTTATTGTTCCTGCTCCTACAGATTTATAACTATAAACTCCAAGTGATGTACCATATACAGTAATGTTATCATCATCTAACAGTCTATATCCTAATAAATCGCTTTTATATGTTACAAACAAAACTGTATCAATGTTAGAATTTAACTCAATTCGTGCATAACAAATATCATCATCATTTCCAGCTTCAAGCACTTTACCTGTAAATTTCATTTTTTGACCTTTATATGTATCAGGATTTCGTGCTAACTGATCGTATGTATAGTCACTGCTATACTCAGCTTTCGAAGCTTCTTTCTGAACTGCATCCTGAACCTTTTCTACAACATTCAATGACTGCAACAGTTCATCAGTAACCTGACCATTGACAGCTAACCCTTTATCCGTCTGATACTTCGTAAGTGCTTCTGTTGTTTTTCCACCTGCAACACCATCAGGATTACCACAATTATATCCTGCATCATTTAATGCTTGCTGCACGATTCTGATGGTAGTCGCATCTTTGTATTCTACTACAGGTTTCTGCTCTGTTTCTGGTGCTACTTCTTCCTGTGCAGGTTCCTCTGTTGGTTCTGTTGTCGGCTCCGGTGTAGGTGTATCTTCAGCAGGAGCTGCTGTTGGTTCCGGTGTAGGAGTCTCTTCCTGATTCTTCTCCTCTTCAGCTTTACTCAACTTATCTTCCAACTCTTTATTTTTATCTTCTAGTTCTTTATTTTTTGCTTCCAGTTCTTCTATCTTTTTAGATAACTCATCATACTTATCATCTGACTGTGATTCTTCTGAAGTGTTTTCATCTGCTTCTTGTGTATTAGATGAGTTTGAATCAGTATCTTCGAGTGATTTTAAAACATCCCTATCTATACTCACATTCTTTTCAAATAATTCTGTACCATCATTTAATGTACCCAACATTGTAAATGATAACTTTTCAAACTCCGTGTGACCTATTGATTGTATTTTTTCCAACATAATATACCAACAGCTACCACATTCAATACCTGCTTGATAATCATTAGTATCCCATTCAAATGCAATTGCGGAATCGTCCAACTTAGCATCTTTAAAATTAAGAGTCACTATATTAGGGTATTTATTTTCAATATCTAGAGTTAATACTAGATCTGATGCCCCAGTAGTATATTCCCCTTTTTCATAAGAAACCGATAATTTATCGTCTTTATAAAACACCGTATTTGCTTTATCTTTCGTAATTTCTATGACATCATCAGTTCCTTCTTCAGATTCATTTTTTTCTTCTTTTGTTTCTGCCGCCAGACTTATCATTGGCATACTTACAGATAAAGTCATTGCCATACAAACCATTAACAACTGTTTCACTACTTTGTTTTTCATAGTTTTCCCCCCATATTCTTTTTTATAATAAAAAGGCACCACTCCCACACATTTCTAGGAAAGTAATGCCTTAATATCATCTGTCTTAATCTCTGTTTCTTGTTGCAACTGGCTGTCATACATTCGCTTAGACCCTGTAGTTTTGCGTCACCGGATTTCTCCGGCTATGCCATATTCAATTTTACATACATTTCACAGATATTTCACAGTTTCATTATAACGAATTATACTCTCATGGCACATAAAAGTAAATATGTTTGATGGAATATTCTGATATTTTGTTATTGGATGTAGTTACTATTTTTTAGGAAATTATCTTTATATTTCCCATCCGTAGAATTTTAATTTTAGTAACTACATTCTTATCTTCTTCTAGCTGCCCTTCGTTTTTCACGTACTTCATATGCATGCTGCAATCGTTCTAATTCTTCTGGATTTTTTAATGTTCCAAACACATCATAGCATATGGCATATGTATCTATCCACCATTCTTTTAATCCTCGATATTTCTCGTCAAATACATATTTTTTCCTACCATATTTAGCTATAATAGACTCATGGTATTCATGTGTCTTATATTCCTCTGTTTGTTCATATTCTTCCAATATCTTCTTTTGAACTTCTTCATATTTGTTTATAAATATTATATATAAGTCATCAAAAGATATATTAAATTTTTCTGCTATATGTTTTATTTTTTTTGAAACTTTCAAATAATCAAACGAATTTCTTATAAAGCTATAATAACTGAATGTACCAATTACAGCCTGTCTTACTTTAACTTTTCCATCCTGACGATAGCTCTCATGTATCGTAAATTTATAAGTTTTCTTAACCGGACGTTCAAAACGTTCCTCACTGAAACGATATTTCCACGTAATTAATGTATTACCCCCTATCAATTTCTGCGTCTCAGGATAGGCTTCAAGCCTTTTAGGATAACCATTCTTATTTTCTTTCTTCGTTGTTAATTCCTGTACCGCACAAAACATTTTGCCCATCCCCCAAGTATACATTTATTTCACTACTGAACAGTTGACAAGAGTTTTTATAAAATCATAGCGGCAGACAAACTAGCTGCCGCTACAGATTTATTGATTATAACCACGCTTTATTTGATGTCATCATCGGATAATTTTGTAATAATACAAACATATACATTGCAACGTCTTCTATGCTTGGGATTCTGTTGAACCTTTTCATAAACTCTAATCTTACTGCTCCTTGTTCTCCCCAAAACAAATTGTTTGTATAAATATATATATTATCTTTTACCTGTTCAGAAGTCATACCAAATCTCTTGCCTACAATTTCATAAATCCTATCAAAACACGGATTCCTATCACTCTTTATAATAGGATATTTCAATTTTAATTTAGGATTTTCCAACCCTAGCTGCATTCCCAGCTCGCACATTGTTTGAATAATTCCGTCCAATTCTTCAACCCAACCATCAAATGTTTCACTGCTAGTTGTTTCTGTTTTGCATGTTCCAGTAGATAAATTAATTAACCTCATTGTTTTTCTCCTATCCGGACTGAACAAATAACCAACAAACAGGTAGTAAGCCATACGCTCATCTAACCTTATATGCCCTGTCCATTAAAATAATTGTGAATTTGTTCCGGTAGACTTGCCATGAAATGATTAAGATGATATACTGAAATTGCCAAATTTCAGATACCGGTTCACTTCGTGGATCAGTACTACAATTGATTCTGATTGAATATGCCAGTATTCTTTCAGATCATTTTCGAGACCGTGGAGGTGCCAGCCTCTTTGGTCTCTTTTTGTTTGCTGTAATTGTAATATACTACTATTCGCTTTATAAGTCAATAGATTTCGCAACATTTTTATTTATTTTTTTGTTGCGATTTTATTTTCGCAATAATATTTTTTATTATTTTGTTGCGATTTATTTTTAAATATGATATACTATATGTGAAAGGATGGTGTAAATAATGTTTCCAGATAAAATATTAAACACTCCAGAACTCTCAGCAATGATAACTGATTTTCGCAAAAAGCATCCACAGAATGGTAAGATTATGTCTAAAGAACAAGTTTCTCGTTCCATGGGAAAGGGGCGTACTTGGCTTTCCCAAGTTGAAACAGGTCGTCTAAAAAAAATTGATTCTGAAGATTTTATCAAAATTTTTGAAATTGTCCTTAATGTGAATCACGATACAGCTGAAGAAGAAGCTTTTTATTTTTATGAAGAATATGAGGAAACCAAAATCAATTTCTCTCGGATTTTAGAGATTTTTTGTTCTGCCGCCAATGATAAATATCTATCCTTGCGATCAACAAATGCACGTAATGCTTTACTAAATTTTTTTAAAAATCTATATTCTAATTTTATTGAAAATTATACTGATTTCGAATATCTTATAAATAAACTAGATTTATCTCCATTATGTAATGTAGATAAACAGACCCAAAAAGACATTCATAATAAAATGGACCTCTTAAAAAAAGATATTAAATATTTAGATAAATTTTACCTCATAGGTTATTTGTATTTTTGTATGAAAAAAATTTCAACAAAAAATGAAGAAAATTCTAATGAACAAACTCTTGGTATAAAATGTTGTCAAGATGGGCTTGATCTTCTTTATCGACTTTCAGATGGTTGCAAACGAAATTTATATACTTTTGAAATCAATGATTTAGACGCTATCAATTTATTTCTCCAAGATGTTAAGGACTATTCAACCATGTATTATCCATCCTTAAAACCACTTGATATGCCAGCACTTACAACCAATTCATTAAACGAACTAGACCGCTTGATTTTCGCTTTAAGGAAACACATACAACTTATGCTCCAAACTTTTTAACCCATCAAAAATGGCAGCTCTGTACTCACATAGAGCTGCCACATCTTTTTCTTCTCCCCGTCATATTACTTGTTCTATTCGTCCCTATTTCGTCCTAGAATCATTTCTATGCTCTCTCATGTAAGACTTCTCTGTCTTTTATCGTCAAACGTCTTACAGGACAAATTACGAGGTTGTTTGCTAAATAATGGTGTGTAAGATGCTATGCTGTCACTAGAAAGACTATACAGACTCTTTTCCTGCTGTCGGGACGGGGGATCATCAGCTGTGATCGGGCATATTGTGAGTTACATTTCAACTTAAAAAGTGAAAAAAGGCTCATAAATCATCAGTTCTTATCTTTCTACTGATAATCTATGAGCCTAGATATTCATGCTTGTTATGTATTTATTCATAATTCAGTCTCCTGTTTCTTCGTCAGATACACAGGATTCCCTCCTTTTTTATGGGAACAAGTGTTTTGATTACTATTTTGACTACTCTCGTATCTTCAAAGTCCCAAAAAACCAGTAAAATGGGCAAAAAAATAAAGCTGCTGACGGGAATCGAACCCGTGACCTCCGCCTTACCAAGGCGACGCTCTACCGACTGAGCCACAGCAGCATTTCCATAAGCGGACATTTCTGTCGCTCACATTTGATAATATTAACAGAAAAAGCATACCCTGTCAACAGGCAATTTGATTTTTTTGCCTTTGTGTTTTTTTACATTTATTTCTCGATATTTTTCTCTTGAAATCTTTTAAATCCGGCGTTTTTATGATATGATTAACCTTTAAAGAAACATTCAGGAGGGAAAGAGATGGAAAACGAAACCGTTTCTAAAAATTTTATTGAAAACATCATTGATAAAGACCTTGCAGAAGGTGTTTATGATACCGTACACACCCGCTTCCCACCGGAGCCTAATGGATACCTCCATATCGGACATGCCAAATCCATTCTTTTGAATTACGGACTTGCCCAGGAATACAACGGCAAGTTTAATATGCGTTTTGATGATACCAACCCTACAAAAGAAAAAAGTGAATTTGTAGAATCTATTAAAGCTGATATCAAATGGCTTGGTGCTGACTGGGAGGACAGACTTTTCTTTGCTTCTGATTACTTTGGACAGATGTATGAAGCAGCCATCAAACTGATCAAAAAAGGAAAAGCTTATGTCTGTGACCTGACTGCCGATGAGATCCGCCAGTACCGTGGAACTCTGACAGAGCCTGGAAAAGAGAGCCCGTACCGTAACCGTTCTGTTGAAGAAAATCTCCAGCTTTTTGAAGAAATGAAAGAAGGCAAATATGCCGATGGAGAAAAAGTTCTTCGTGCCAAGATCGATATGGCATCTCCTAACATGAACATGCGTGATCCGGTCATCTACCGTGTTGCTCATATGACCCACCACAGAACCGGCGACACCTGGTGCATTTATCCAATGTATGACTTTGCTCATCCGATCGAGGATGCTATCGAGGGAATCACACACTCCATCTGTACACTGGAATTCGAAGACCATCGTCCGCTTTATGACTGGGTCGTTCGTGAGCTGGAATACCCACATCCGCCGAAACAGATTGAATTTGCGAAACTGTATCTGACCAACGTCGTAACAGGTAAACGTTATATTAAGAAACTGGTTGAAGACGGAATCGTAGACGGATGGGATGATCCACGTCTTGTTTCCATCGCAGCTCTTCGCAGAAGAGGCTTTACACCGGAATCCATCAAAATGTTCGTAGATCTCTGCGGTGTCTCCAAAGCAAACAGCTCCGTAGACTATGCAATGCTTGAGTACTGTATCCGTGAAGACCTGAAATTAAAACGCCCTCGTATGATGGCAGTTATGGATCCAATCAAGCTCGTGATCGACAACTATCCGGAAGGACAGGTTGAATATCTCGATGCTCCGAATAACATGGAAAACGAAGCACTTGGAACCCGTAAGATTCCATTCAGCGGTGAATTATATATTGAACGCGATGACTTCATGATCGATCCACCACGTAAATATAAGAGACTTTTCGTTGGTACAGAAGTACGTCTGATGAATGCTTATTTTGTAACCTGTACAGGATATGAAGCAGATGATGACGGTACAGTACGAGTTGTACATTGTACTTATGATCCGGCAACAAAAGGCGGAAACGCTCCGGACGGACGTAAAGTAAAAGGAACGATTCACTGGGTAGAAGCTACAAATGCCAAAGAAGTAACTGTACGTCTTTACGAAAACATTGTAGACGAAGAAAAAGGTGTATACAACAAAGAAGATGGTTCTCTGAACGTAAATCCGAACTCTCTTACAACTGTCACTGCTTATGTTGAGCCGGCTCTTATGGAAGCAAAAGGCTATGACAGTTTCCAGTTTGTAAGAAACGGATTCTACTGTGCAGATATTCATGATTCTAAAGAAGGTGCTCCGGTATTTAACCGTATCGTATCTCTGAAGAGTTCTTTCAGACTTCCTAAATAAACACAACTATTTCAAGAGAGGCAGACCATAAAGGTCTGTCTCTCTTTTTAACATAAAAAACTGCCGTCCTACAAATGCAGTGCATTCATAAAACAGCAGTTCTACTTATCCATGAAGGATTATTTATTCCTCTTCTGTATCTTCGTCTTCTTTTTCTTCTTTGATCACTTCTTCAACAACCTCTTCTGCATCTGCTGTTTCAGCAGTTTCTTCTACTGCTTTCTCTACAGCTTCTTCTGCTTCATCCCAGGATGCAAAATCTTCGCTTGTTTCTTTCTTTTCTTCTTTCTCAGCAGTTTCTTCTTCGCCTGCCTCATCTTCGAAATCATCATCGAAGTCATCAAAATCATCTAACGGATCTTTCTTCAGTACAAGTGCTGCGATAGCTCCTGCCGCAGCGGCAGCTACCGCTCCAACTGCTACATATCCCCAATATTTATTGATCTTTGCCATATTATGCTTCTCCTTTCATACTTTCATATCCAAGAGAACTCTCTTTGATATTCCAATGTGATATTGTTATAATATTACTACTTTTATCCAAAAAAGGAAAGGGAAAAGTGTTTCTGTGCATAACAGAACATCACTTTTGTACAGATGCAGAAAAATTGCGTATTTTTCCACGGATACGCTGCAGCGCATTATCAATTGATTTCGGTGTTTTTCCCATAATCTCTGCAATCTTCACATACCCGTATCCCCGGAGATAATAATCCAGAACTTTATTCTCCATCGGACTTAAAACTTTCGTGATCTCGCGTTCCAGAGTTCTTGTACTTTCCTGATCAATAATAAGAGCTTCCGGATCTTCTGACCAGGACCCCTCGAGATGATCAGACTCATTCTCATCACTCAATGAAACATACGAATTCAGCGGCTGATGCTTTTGTCTGTTGGAATTTTGAACTGCACTGTAAAGCTGCCGGTCAATACACAGACTCGCAAACGTACGAAAAGAAGTTTCTTTATCTGCCTGATAATTCTGAATTGCCTTAAAAAGACCGATCATGCCCTCCTGAATCAGGTCATCTGTCTCTCCCCCGATCAGGAACATGGCTCTTGCCTTTTTGCGGACAAATTCTTTATATTTTTCCATCAGGTAATCCGAGATTTCTGTCTCTCCTTCTCGCAGCCTGACAATCAGTTCCTCATCACTGTACTGGTCATAACGGCCCATATAAGTTTCCCCTTTATTTACCTGCTTTTGCCAGTCGCTGTCTTACAATCTCATATGCAAGGACCCCTGCTGCCACAGAAGCATTCAGAGAATCTATATCACCTTTCATTGGTATGGATGCAGTAAAATCACATGCTTCTCTTACCAGACGGCTGACACCTTCTCCTTCATTTCCAATCACAAGTCCCATTGGTCCTGTCAGATCAAGGTCATACATAGTCTCACCACCCATATCCGCACAAACAAACCAGATGCCTTTTTCTTTAAGTTCTTCAATTGTTCTTACAATATTTGTCACCTTGGCAACTGGTGTATAATTGATCGCACCGGCGGAAGTCTTTGCTACTGTAGAAGTCAGTCCCACTGCACGTCTTTTTGGAATGATCACTCCATGCGCTCCTGCAAGATTTGCGGTACGGATAATTGCTCCAAGATTATGCGGATCTTCCACATTATCCAGGATAATAAGGAACGGTGCCTCACCTTTTTCCTCTGCTCTTGCAAGAATTTCATCCACGGTACTATAATCATAAGCAGCAACCTGCGCAATCACGCCCTGATGTGCATGCGTCTCACTGAGCTGATCAAGTCTCTCTTTGCTTACATAGTTAATAATGGTGTCTGTCTTTCGTGCCTCTCTCGCGATCGTTCTTACCGGACCATCCTGACAGCCATCCAGAATAAAAAGCTTGTCTACGCATTTGCCAGAACGGAAAGCTTCCAGCACCGCATTACGTCCTTCTATCTGTTCACTCATAATATGTCCTCTCCGATTCCCATACGGACCAAAGTGAGCATCCGTGTGTAATCCTCTTTCAAATATAAATATCCCATCAGAGCCTCAAATCCTGTTGCTCTGCGATAATCTGCCATCGTCGCATGTTTCGCCATTGTCGGAGAATGTGCATTACGCCCTCTCCGATAAACACTCAGTTCTTCCGGTGTCAGTTCCTCTTCAATGACTTCCATGATCGCAGACTGTGCTCCAGCCTTTACGAGACTGCTCGCTTTTTTGTGAAGACGGTTTACCGGACAATTTCCCTTCTTAACAAGTATTGTCCGAATAATAAGTTCATAAACTCCATCTCCGATATATGCCAGTGTCAGCGGAGAATAACTCCGCAGATCCTGGTCTTCCAGATGAAATAGTTCCTTCAGCTGTATCAGATTCGTTTCCATTTTACGCCCTCGCGAGTGTCTTTCAGCTCAATCCCCTTATCCAGGAGCAGACCTCTGATCTCGTCAGCTCTTGCAAAATCTTTAGCCTTTCTGGCCGCCTGACGCTCTGCGATCAGGTTTTCGATCTCTTCATCAAGGATTTCTTCTTTCTTCTCAAGAGTCAGTCCGAGAACATCACAGAGTTTTGTCATAACTTCAAGTGTATGTCCTGCAAATTCTTTTGAGCTGCCTTCCTGTACATTGGTATTTGCAAATTTAACAAGCTCAAATACTGCTGCAAGTGCATCTGCTGTATTGAAATCATCATCCATGGATTCTTCAAATTTTGTTACAAATGCAACTTCTTCCTGCATCAGTTTCTTCTCGTCCTCTGTTGCTTCCTGTACGGTTGCTGCTGCCTGACGGTCACGAAGTCTTGCTGCTGCTTCTGTAATTCTCTCAAGCGCATTTTTTGATGATTCCATCAGATCTGCACTGAAATTCAGCGGACTTCTGTAATGTGCATTCAGCATGAAGAAACGAAGCACCTGCAGATCATACTGCTCTCCGATCTCGCGAACTGTACGGAAGTTTCCGAGAGATTTTGACATCTTACGGTTATCGATATTCAGGAATGCATTGTGCATCCAGTATTTTGCAAATGGAACTCCATTGCAGCATTCACTCTGTGCAATCTCATTCTCATGATGAGGAAATACAAGGTCCTCACCACCGGCATGAATATCGATCTCCTCGCCCAGGTATTTCTTGGACATAACGGAGCATTCAATATGCCATCCCGGTCTTCCGTCGCACCATGGAGATTTCCAGAACGGTTCCCCTTCTTTCTTTGGTTTCCAGAGTACGAAGTCAAGCGGATCTTCTTTCTGATCTTCACCGGATACCTGCAGGGAACGGAATCCTGACTGCAGATCATCCAGATTTTTATGTGAAAGTTTACCGTATTCTTTAAATTTCTTTACACGGAAGTATACAGTACCATCGGCTACCGGATATGCATATCCTTTGTCGATCAGTGTCTGGATCATATCGATCATTCCGTCAATCTCCTGCGTTGCAAGCGGATGTGTGGTGGCCGGTTTTACATTCATTCCAGCCATATCCTTCTTGCATTCGGCAATATAACGCTGTGAGATTTCCTCTGCGCTCACACCTTCTTCAATTGCTTTTTTGATGATTTTGTCATCTACATCTGTAAAGTTGGATACATAATTCACCTCATATCCTTTGTATTCCAGATAACGTCGTACCGTATCAAAAATAATCATCGGTCTTGCATTTCCGATATGGATCAGATTGTACACTGTTGGTCCGCACACATACATACGTACCTTTCCCTCTTCCAGAGGTACAAATTCTTCTTTTCTTCGTGACATTGTATTAAAAAGTTTCATGTCTCTTTCCTCCGATATATTACTTCTTAACAGAATCCCAGAAAACTGTTCCCTGCAGATCAGTCCTGTTTCTCGATAAGAAGGCAGATTGCCTGAGAAGCAATTCCTTCTCCTCTTCCGGTAAATCCGAGTCCTTCTTCTGTCGTTGCCTTTATATTGATCTTTGATTCCGGAATTCCAAGTGCATCTGCCATATTTTTGCGCATCTGCGGAATATGTGGTGCCATTTTCGGCTTCTGTGCAATCACTGTTGCATCAATGTTTCCTACTGCATATCCCTGCTTCCTAAGCAGTTCCGCCACATGAACCAGCAGTTTAATACTGGAAATCCCCTTATAAGCCGGATCTGTATCTGGAAAATGTTTGCCGATGTCTCCAAGTGCAGCGGCTCCAAGCAATGCATCCATGACTGCATGGATCAATACATCTGCATCAGAATGTCCAAGGAGTCCCTTTTCCCACGGAATATCTACTCCACCCAGGATCAGTTTCCGTCCTTCCGTCAGTTTATGAACGTCATAACCCATTCCAACTCTCATAATCATTCTCCTTCTGCCTGACCGGCAACACCAGACCGTAGCAATGCATACATCAGTTTCTCACAGGTATCCGGATCTCCTTCTTTGATCTGTGTCTCTGATATCTTTCTTTCGGTCAGATATGTATCACTGCTGTTCACTCTTATCGCTCCGGAAAGGTTCAGTTCTGTCGGCGCGTTTGCAAAAATATCCGTATCTGCATATACGGCAATTGGTGCTTCCGCGGCTATCATTTTTTTCTGACCATTCCAGACCATCTCTGCTTCTGTAGATACAAAACCTTCAGCACTTGCTGCTGTGGGGACGGAAATAAAAGGAATTTTATATTGAAAAGCCACATACCTGCTGATATCGTGCACAGTACCCGAACCAACAGCCAGAATCAGATCAATATCCTCATCCATATAGTTCTCAACAATTTCGATTGCATGCTGATCTGCCTGAAGATCATCCGCATCCAGAACCAGAACCTGACATCGGTCAAAAATATCTTCCATAAGTTTCTCCGTTACCTTACACGTATTTGTGTCACAGATCAGAAGCGGAGATATATATTCTTTAAGAAATCCCTCTGACATAGCTTCTTCAAGCGCATTTACAGCTCCTGGTTCAATCAGTATTTCCTTTATTTCATGGTGCATTTTCCCGTCCCCGCAAGGTCGGGCAAAGTCATCTGCATCGACTCGCATTTATTTCTCTCCTCCTGTATTTACTGTCATCTGCCATCATTCAGCACTGTCATGTCAGCAGACAAAAAACCTATTTTATTACAATCCGTTATTATACATGATTTTCCGGAAAAAATCAACGAAAGCCATCGTACACAGCAACTACAGATTCAGATAATTATAGACAACTCTGGATATGTTTCGAATGTTGGCGATTGCATTGGACGCATTCTCCGACATCACACACAGAATATATGTTGTTTTTGTTCCATATACAATTGCGATATCATGCTGGTCTTCATCCGTCTCACCGGTCTTATTAGCAGTTGGAACGTCTACACCAAGTCCTTCCGGAATCTTAGATGTATTCTGCTGATTTTTCAGGAGATCCAACATCTCTTCTGATGCCTCTTTGCTCACACATTCTCCTCTGTAGATCCGTTCAAGAAGTTTTCCACAGTCTGTAACTGTTGTCTGATTATGCCCACCAAGTGTAATGAGTTTCGATGCTGACGGATGCAGTGTACTCTGATAACTGGTCTTCGTATATCCCTCTTTTTTCAGATATTTATTTACCTGTTTTGCCCCATCTATAAAATCATATGTATCTGACTGCAATCTTCCCAGTTCATTACAGGATTCATTATCGCTGACCGTGATCATGTTCCACAGAAGTGTATTCACTTTGTCCTGCACTTTTGTATTATCCACTGTTGTTTTCATCTGTGCAGCTTCATTTTTCAGAACATCATCCATATCCTGATATGTTTTTGCCATAACAAATGCTTTGATCAGACTTGCCGAGTATAATGGTTTATCATTCAGTGCAAAATCTTCATTACTCTCAAGATCTTTTACATAAACACTCCATTCCCCGTCATATCCGGAAATCATGGCTTCCAGCTGTGGTTTCAACGTATCGATACCAAGATTTTCCAGACCGGTCACCTTGCCAGTCTCATCTACCGGAAATCCATCTTCTGTCATGCCGGCTTCCTGCACCAGCACTCCATTTGTTCCTCCAAAATAATAAAGCCCGGAAAACTTCTGTCCGTTCGAAGTCATTTCCAATTCATGTGTTCCCGGTTCCGTGACCATTTTGCCATTTTCGTCAAAATAATAATAACCGTCATAGGTTGTTTTATCGACCGTATAATTACTGATATAGCGCACCTGCGGTGCTGCCGTCAGTTTACCCAGATTATTGACCATATAGTATCCGTCAAATTCCACTGGCTCTTCTGCATTATCTGGATTTTCTGAGCAGCTGAGTTTTGTGAGCTTCACCATATGTGAACTGCCAGCCTGAAAGCAGCCACTTTCATCATGATAATAAAAGCCATCCAAAACGGTTCCATCTATTTTGACATGATCAAAATAATGAACTGCTGCTGTATCGTCCTTACTTCCATCATCTTTCAGACAGTAAAATCCATCACTTTTCATCAGATACTTTTCTGAACCATCCTTGATCGGACGAATCTGTGCTTCATCCGTTACAGAAATCATGCTGCTTGCCGATACCGGCAGTATCCCTGACATTCCCAATGTCATTACAGTCAGTCCAGCTGTCAAAAATTTCCATCTTCTCAAACTGTTTCCAGTTTTCATGTATTTCTCCTTTTTTGTATATTCTTTCTGATGCTTTGTTCACAGTATTTTCAATCTCTTCTGCATCTTCTTTTCAATAGTAATTGAACATAGTATACCTGATATTTTCTTTCTGTCAAGCAGCCATATTTTGTCAGATTCCCGGCATCTTCTTTCTACCAGTTTATTTCTTTTCTTCCCTTTTCCAGAAAGCTCCAAGCTGCTGTTCTACATTTTCCAGAATGCAGACAGCCGCATCATTCCATTCTCGGGGAAACAGCATCCTGTAGTCCCGACCTGTAAATCTTTCATCCATCAGAAGAATCGTCCCCCTGTCTTTTCTGGTCCGTATGACTCTGCCTGCTGCCTGTAATACTTTGTTCATTCCGGGATAACGATACGCATAATCAAACCCCTGCTCTCCTTTTGCATCATAATATTCTTTCAGGATTTCGCGCTCACAACTCACCTGTGGCAGACCAGTTCCAATGACAGCCGCTCCGATCAGACGATTTCCGATCAGGTCGATTCCTTCTGAAAAAATTCCTCCCATCACACAGAAACCGACAAGCGTATCTGCACTTTCTTCTGTAAATTCTTCAAGAAATTCCTCTCTTTCTCTTTCCGTCATTGAAGCATGCTGACAGATACATCTCACCCATCCCGAGGAAAATTCCTCCTGATAAACCTGCCATACATCATCCATCAGCTTATAAGATGGAAAAAACACCATATAATTTCCTTTTTTCTGCCAGCTCATTCTTGCAATATATTCCGCGATCTTTCGGTATTCCTCATATCCTCTTCTGGTATACCGACTGCTCACATCCCTGCAGATCAAAAGGCATCTGTTTTTCTGTTCAAACGGAGATTCCACATACATCCCAAAATTTTCTTTCCTTGTGCTCAACATCCTGCTGTAATATTTGAGCGGCAGCAAAGTTGCGGAAAAAAATACCGTGCTGATTCCTTTATCCAGGAATTTCTGCAGATTTCCCGCAGGATTGACGCAAAACAGCTTCATATAAAATCTGCCATCTTCTCCGAATGCCGTATAGACTACATAATTTTCATCCACCAGTTCTGATATATTCAAAAAATCCCGCACTGTGAAATAAAAATCAAGAATTCCATCCGTCACTTCCTGTGTCGGCGGTTCTTCCAAAAGCTGATCCATCTCTCCCTGTACAGACAGAAGACTAATCGGAAGTACCCCCGCATTTTCCTGTACCTTCCAGGAATCACATCCATTCCGCAATTCTTTAAGCTGGCTGACAACTTTTCCAAGCTTCTTCCACAGTTTCTGACTGTAGGGTTTTATAAATTTTCGTATTTGTATTGTATCTTCAAGGCAGATTGATGCACTGTACATCTCCCGTCCTCTTTCTACAAGATTATGAGCCTCGTCTATCAGAAACAGGTATTTACCAGATATATTTTCTCCGAAAAATCTTTTCAGATATACATTCGGATCAAATACATAATTATAATCACAGATAACTGCATCCATCCAGACAGACAGCTCCAGACTCATTTCAAACGGACATACCTGCCATTTTTCTGCCTGTCGAAGAATCGTTTCCCTGTCAAACGACTGCTCGTTTGTCCACAATTCATATACTGCATCGTTGATTCTGTCATAATGCCCCTTCGCATAGGGACATGTCTCTGGATTGCATTCTGGTTTTTCGCAGAAGCAAAGCTTCTCTTTCGCTGTGATCGTAACTGTCTTAAAAAGTAACCCGTTCTTTCTCAGAATTTCAAATGCATCCTGTGCAACAGTCCTTGTAATCGTCCTGGCCGTCAAATAAAAAAGTGTTTCCGCTTTTCCCTCTCCAATTGAACGGACCGCCGGAAAAACAGCTGACATCGTTTTACCAACACCAGTCGGCGCCTGAATAAAAATCTGTTCTTTTCTGGAAATTGCATGGTAAATCCCCGCAACCATCTCTTTCTGTCCTTTTCGATAAATAAATGGAAATTCCAGTTTTTCCATCGACCGATTTCGTTCCTCTCGCCATTTCATCTGATAAGAAAGCCATTTGTGATAAGAATCCAACAGTCTCTGGTACCAGCTCTCCAGTTCTTCCCTTGTCATCGTTTCCCTGAAACGCTTGATCATCTCCGTATCCAAATGTGCATACGTCATCTGAACATCAATCTCTTCCAATCCATGATCATCCAGATAGATCCAGGCATAGCAGAGTGCCTGAGCACGATGTACCAGAACCGGTTCCGCAAGCAGTTCCAGATTCTTATACACGCCTTTGATCTCATCAATGCAGATTTTCTCATTCTGCGTAAAAATTCCGTCTGCACGTCCTTCCACCCGCAGGATCAAATCCTCATATTCTGTATCTTTTTTCAGTGAAACTTCGGCCTGATAGTGGCTTCCCATCTGCTTCTGGATTTTTCGGTGCAGGCGGCTTCCTTTCAGCATTGCTTCTTTATCGCCTGCTGTGCCGCCACTTTCCAGATCACCATTTCGTAATATAAACTCTACCAGGTTACGAACCGAAATACGGATTACCGGTTTTTCCATCATTCTCCTGCCTTCTATAAAAATGCTGCCATTCCTAAAGCCATCTCAGTATCTTATTACACAAAAAGGCGCATACCCGTTCCCGGAATACGCGCCTCTGTTTACTGTACACCTATTATGCTACAGCAAATTTTGCCATTACTTCATTAAATCTCTGACTCTCACCATAGCATCTTACTGTAAGTTCTCTGGTAAGATCCATACTCAAAATACCTAAAAGTGATTTGGCATCAATAATAATTCTGTTATAGGAAATGTCAATATCAAAATCGCATTTGGTGGCTTCATTTACGAATTCCTTTACATCTTCCGTCGCATTTAATCTAATATGTCTTTCAACCATATGCTTATCCTCCTGTATCAGACTTTAGGCGTATTTTGTCACTACAAGGAGAATTTGTCAACAGACTTAAAATTTTATTCATATTTTTCTATAAATTTCATAATTTTGAATTTCTATAGCACAAATTTTTGTGATTTTTTCTAGTGGAATTCTATCATATTTGAACAAAATTTGAAAGAGAAAAAGATCCGGTTCGGCGCCGGATCTTTCTTATTATTCCAATTTTTCTTATTTACATCTGTGTCAGAACAAAAATATCATAAATTGCTTTTACAGCTGTTTCGAAATCTCTGTTTTCCACACCAATAATAATATTCAGCTCACTGGATCCCTGATCGATCATCTTAACATTAACATGTGCATGTGCCAGCGCAGAAAATACACGTCCTGCAGTACCTCTCTGAGATTTCATTCCACGTCCTACCACCGCGATCAGCGCAAGATCGGACTCCATTTCCACAAAATCCGGCTGTACTGCACGATGAATACCTGCGATTACCTGCTGTTCTTTTTCTTCAAACTCATCCTGATGAACATATATCGTCATCGTATCGATTCCGGATGGAACATGTTCAAAGCTGATTCCCTGATCTTCAAATACCTGAAGAACTTTTCTTCCAAAACCAACTTCACTGTTCATCATAGACTTTTCAATATTAATCGAACAGAAACCTTTTTTGCCTGCAATACCTGTAATCACATATTTCGGCTTGCGGCAGGTACTCTCTACAATAAACGTTCCCTTGTCTTCCGGACGGTTTGTGTTACGGATATTGATCGGAATACCTTCTTTACGAACTGGGAAGATTGCATCTTCATGAAGAACAGTTGCTCCCATATAAGAAAGCTCTCGAAGCTCCCGATATGTGATAGTCTCGATCACTGCCGGATTCTCAACGATTCTCGGATCTGTTACCAGGAATCCGGAAACATCTGTCCAGTTTTCATAAATATCTGCATGAATTGCTTTTGCCACCAGAGAACCTGTAACATCAGAACCGCCTCTTGAAAACGTCTTAACAGTTCCATCTTCCATTCCACCATAAAATCCTGGAATAACAGCTCTTTCGCATTTCTGAAGTCGTTTGGCAAGAAGTTTGTCAGTCTTATCGGCATCGAAATTTCCGTTTTTGTCAAATCGAATAACTGTCGCAGAATCAATAAACTCATATCCAAGATATGCAGCCATTACTTTACCATTGAGAAATTCTCCACGGGATGCAGCATACTCATTTCCTGCATGTGCCTTAAAATCTGCTTCAATCTGCCTGAATTCCTCTTCAAGAGAAAGATCCAGATTCAGTCCTTTAATGATTTCATAAAAGCGGCTTTTGATTTCTGTAAGAATATCGCTGAAATCTTCACCTGCTTCTGCTTTATCATAACATGCATATAAAAGATCTGTTACCTTTGTATCTGCGGAAAATCTTTTACCCGGTGCGGACGGTACCACATAACGTCTGCTCTCCTCGCTTCTGATAATGTCTCCAACCTTCTGAAACTGTTCCGCATTGGCCAGAGAGCTTCCTCCAAATTTTACAACCTTTTTCATAATAATACTTCTCACCCTTCTGTTTTCCTGCCGCTGTCACATTCCCTCACAGCAGTTTTTTCTTTTCAGTCAGAAAATCTGTCTTTTATTGTATTGAAAAACACAGGGATTTGCAAGTATTTCTTTATAAAAAACTAATTTTTATGCACAATATTCACGGAGAATGCTTTCAAGAGCAGACGCACTGCTTGTATGACATCTGCAGACCGGGATAGACTTTTTCTTTGCTTCTTCTACCGCACAGTTCACCATCTTATGAGAAACAGTGCCTGTAAACAGAATCATAAGATCCGGGGCCCCGATTTTTTTCTTCATAGCGCCTTTTTCTTTGGCAAATACCTTTGCTTTACACCCATATCCTTTACAGATATCCTCATACTGACATACCATACGTTCATTACCACCTACGATCACGATGCTCATATCATCACCTCTCCTTTTGTTATTCAGAACTAACTTATGTTTTAAAAGTAAAGCGGACCATAGATCCACTTAATAAACTTTGTGTTAGTATATACTAACTGTATGTAAAAATATTATCATACATTGTTTTGTTTGTCAAAGGATTTTTGCGATGAAAATTCTGTCACATCACAAACCGTCAGTATATCATCTCTCACCCGAAAATGAATATCCTTATGTCCATATGCCAGTCCATACATTTTATCCGGTCTGTTCTGATAACGTGGACGTGGATCATTCGCCAGTACCTCAAGAAGTGCCTCTCTCTGTCCCGTTGGAATTTCTTTTATCAGTTCTTCCGGAAATTCCACCTGTAGCCGATAATCTCTGATATGATCCGTAAATCCTCCCTTTGCATCCGGATGACTGTCTGCATAAGGAAGATATGGTTTGATATCATAAATCGGTGTTCCATTCATCAGATCCGCACCTGATATATGCAGAATTGGTCCAAGTTCCTGATCAAATTCTATCTTTTCCAGTTTCACAGAAGAAAGCCCCAGATTATTCGGACGAAACGGAGATCGTGTTGCAAATACTCCCATCCTGGTATTTCCGCCAAGTCGCGGCGGTCTTACCGTCGGCGACCAGGTATCTCTTACCGCTTCCGAAAACTGCCAGATCAGCCAGATATAACTGTATTCTTCCAATCCGCGAAAAGCTTCTGTTACTCGATATTCCGGTTCAAAAACAATCGTTGCCTTCAGTGTTTCCAAACGGTTACTCTGATGTGGTATTCCAAATTTAGTCGGAAAATCATTATGAATCCTTGCAATAACCTTCATTTCGTATACTTCTGACATGAGTATCTCCTGCTTTTCTGCTTCTATTTATACTTCCGGCAAGTTCATCCAGTCTTTCAGTGCTTTCATACGGATGTGGGCATCTTTTTCTCCTATATCATATACCTGCTGAATGACCTCCAGATTATTTTCCATTCGACTGATATCCAGTTTCTTATCCGGCTGGATTACGAATACCTCACCCTTCCGTTCAAGTTCCTTAATAACATCCAGACTGTGATTATAAACGTTATGTCTGTTCTGCAGTGTATGCACAAATTCTGGATATTTGTGATAGCGTATTTCTGCCATTTTTGTATTTTCCGGTTTTTTAACAAAACTGGCTTCTCTGGTAAGTACAACTACGATCCGGTCATAGCCCATCCTTTTAAACGCCTCCACGGGAATGCTGTCCGCACATCCTCCGTCAAGAAGCTTCATTCCTTTATAATTTACAATTTTAGATACATACGGCATCGATGCAGATGCACGCATCGCATCGATCTGTGTCATCATATCTGTGATCTTGATATATTCTGCCTTTCCTGTTTCTACATTTGTACAGGTCGCATAAAACTCTGTATCTGATTTGATAAATGCTTCATAGTCAAACGGATCCAGGCGTTCCGGAATATCATGATAACAAAATTGTCTTCCTACTACTTCTCCTGTATGCAGAAAACTCCACCAGCTCATAAAATGTTTATCGTTACGATATTTTTTGAAATAACGAAGGCTTCTTCCTTTCTGACCGGATACAAAAGAGCATCCATGCAGTGCTCCGGCAGAAACACCGTTCACTCCGTCAAAATGTATCCCCTGTTCCAAAAAAACATCCAGTACTCCGGCTGTATAGATTCCACGCATTGCGCCGCCTTCCAAAACAAGTCCTGTTTTCATCTTCTGTCTCACCTCTCTGTTGTCCAATAACTCCTGATTCTGTCATATGTTTCACGGAAACTAAGCTGATTTCTTTCCGCCAGTTCTGCCACATTCTCATATTCCGGATAATATCTTATATTTCCATCCGGTAATGTGCACGCTTTTACAATTGCTGTTCCGACCGGTGTATCCTTCTTTTGAATTTCTCTTTGCAGAATCGTACGTTCCATTTCCACTCTTCGAATACCGATCGTTGTTGTCTCTGAAAAAATCAGATTTTCCAACTTTTCTCTTTCACTCTCTTTACAGATTACCGTCAGCGTATAGGCCGGTCTGTTCTTCTTCGTATAAATCGGTGTATAATGCACCTCTCTTGCTCCATTTGCCATAAGAAGATTCATAACATGCCCCATCATTTCTCCACCACAGTCATCCATATCTGTCTCCAGTTTCCAGATTATATCTTTTATCTGTAGATCCGTTGTCTCCCGGATCAACATGGCTCGCAGGATCCCCGGACAACGATACTGGCGTTTACCGGCTCCAATGCCGGTTTTCAATATAGTAAAATCTTCCGGTAATCTGTCTGATGTACGAAATGCAGCCACCACCGCTGCCCCTGTCGGTGTCACCAGTTCTCCCTGTATGTCTGTGATTTTTAATTTTAATTTATGTGTTTCTGCAATATGTGTTACGGCTGGTACCGGTACCGGAATCTGCCCGTGCTGACAACGAATAAAACCGGTTCCTTCATACAGCACCGGTACGATCACATTCGAAATATCCAGATTATCCATACATATCGCTATTGCAGCAATATCTACAATGGAATCTACAGCACCAACTTCATGAAAATGAACTTCTTCGACCGGAACTCCATGCGCTTTGGATTCTGCCTGTGCCAATATATCAAATACACGCATTGCCATTTTCTTTGCTCTTGCAGTCATTTCCGACTTCTGAATGATCTCTGTGATTTCTTTCATTCCACGATGTTCATGAGGATGCTCATGACTATGCGTATGTCCATGATGATGTTCATGATTCACCTCATGACTGTGTTCATGATGCCCTGTATATGATTTCTCACTTCCATGCAGATATTCCATATCATGATCGTGATTATCCTGTTCCAGAATAACTGAGAAATCACATGCATCTAATCCGGATTTTTTTACCCTAGTGATTTCTGTCCGAAATCCACCTACCGGAAGACTCTTCAGCGATTCCTTTAATACCTCCCTGTCAGCTCCCAGATCCAGAAGTGCTGCAACTGTCATATCTCCACTGATTCCCGAATAGCATTCCAAATATAATGTTTTACTCATAGTAGTCCCTCTCTGCCAGCCGGTTGATCTGCGTTGCAATGTATCCTGCTCCATATCCATTATCAATATTTACCACTGCAATTCCATTTGCACAGGAATTGATCATAGTAAGAAGTGCAGACAGTCCATTCATGCTCGCTCCATACCCAACCGATGTCGGCACTGCAATAACCGGTTTATCCACAAGACCGCCAAGTACACTTGCAAGCGCCCCCTCCATTCCGGCAACTGCAATCACACAATTCGCATCCTGGATCACATTCAGTCTGGAAAACAATCTGTGAATACCACTCACACCTACATCAAAAATGCGGTCCACATGAGAGCCAAAATACTCTGCGGTCTGTGCCGCCTCTTCAGCAACCGCAATATCCGCAGTTCCTGCTGTACATATCGCGATCTTACCGATATGCTCTTTTTCTTTCTTTTCAATTTTAATAATGTGAGATAATTCGTCGTATTCCACCCCTGGAAGAAGATCTTTCACAAGTTCATACTGATGTCTGGATGCCCTTGTACCAAATACTTCTCCGTTATCCTCATAAAGTTTCTTGAAAATATGAACAAAATGCTGATCCGCCTTACCGCTGCAGAAGATCACTTCCGGAAATCCGGATCGTATTTCTCTGTGGGAATCCAGTTTTGCATAATCATCCATTTCTTCAAACGGTTCTTTGCGAAAATAATGCTCCGCCTCTTCCATAGACAGTTCACCATTTTTAAATCTGGTCAGTATCTCTCTGGTTTCCAAAACTGCACCTCCTAAAAGCAAGGGAGCATGCTCATCACACCCTCCCGTTCCTTACTATATATGATACAAAATCATTCCACCTTTTTTATCATATCCGGTATCCCACATTTCTTTCAGGGAAAACCATTTATGTTCCCCATACGAAATAGCTTTGACCAGAAGATCATCCTCTTTTTTTTCATATCCGGCAAGGATAAACCAGTGCCAGATATAGTCCTCCAGTGGGCCCTTCTCATTTTTATGTTTCAGCATCAGATACGGGATCAGACAGGCATTGTCAATCTGTCTGCATACAGCTTCAACAGCTTCCTCATATGTATGTGTTCCATGAAAAGCTTCCATCTGCAATCTGTCATCATGCGCATCTGCAAGATATTCACCAAACCCTTCCATAAAAAGTTCCAGCGTATCGATTCCATTCGGTCTCGGACAAAGGTAATGTTTCATTACATATGCAAAATCATGATATTCTTTCCAACTGATTTCCTGCGACTGATGTGGATAAAGATTCTTTATTCCATTCGTTCTGGCAAAATAAATACAGCTTTCACAAGCTGCTATTGCACCACATCCTCCATCACGCATCGTTACATCTGGAAACAGATCCTGATTGCCTCCATAGGATTCTTCTACAAAAAAGTATTCCAGTTCATTTTTATCTAATATGGTCTGCTTCACCGTGAATTCCTCCAGTCAGGTTCCTCTAATGTAAAACCATATTTGTAACTATATCATATTTTTTTATGAAATAAAATAAATTTTTCCAAAGAAATTCCTTCTATATTATAATATTGCAGGATTTCTTGACACCAAATGCGCGTGCATGCTATAATTTTCGTTATGTTTTGTATGTTTAAGAGGATTTCTGCCAAACATACCACTTTTTTGAGGAGGAGAAAAAATGAAAAAATTTTATGCCTGGTATCAGAAGCATATTACCGGTGCGATCTTTATCGGCCTGCTTCTCGGTATCCTGACCGGACTGTTTCTTGCGGACCGTTTTGCACCGGTTCTGACAGTTACCAGTCTTCTCGGCGGCATCTACATGAATGCCCTGAATATGATGATCTTTCCACTTGTATTCTGTTCCGTTGTTATGGGAATCTGCAGCATCGGAAGTATTAAAACCACCGGTAAGATTACCGGTGCTTCCATGGTATTTTTCCTTTGTACAACTGCACTCGCCAGCCTTGCCGGTCTGATCATCCCACGGCTGATTCATCTCGGAAAAGGTGTTTCCTTCGAGATGGCAACATCAGACATTGCAGCAACCGATATGAGCAATATTCTGGAAACCATCAAAAACCTGATTCCCTCCAATCCTGTTGCCGCATTTGCACAGGGGAACATGCTTCAGGTTCTGGTATTTGCAGTCATCATCGGATTTACTCTGATCGCAGTCGGTGAAAAAGGTCAGCCACTTCTGAACGTGATTGATTCACTGAACGAAGTGTGTCTCAAAATCATCAGCACGATCATGTACTTCACCCCAATCGGTGTTTTCTGTACTATCGTACCGGTTGTAGAATCAAATGGTACCGAAACGATCATTTCACTGGCCACACAGCTGATCGTCCTGTATCTTGCATTCTTCATCTTTGCGTTTGTTGTATACGGTCTTGCAGTCAAAATAATCGGCAAAGAAAGCCCATTCAAATTCTTAAAAACAATTATGCCGGCTGCTCTTAATGCTTTTGGAACCTGTTCCAGTTCGGCAACTATCCCGATCAGCAAGCAGTGTATGGAAGAAGGCATGGGCGTTTCCAATAAGATCACAAGTATTGCGATTCCTCTCGGTGCAACCGTAAATATGGATGCTGTATCCATTCTGATGTCCTTCATGATCATGTTCTTCGCAAATGCATGTGGAATCAACGTCAGCGTATCCATGATGATCATTATCCTTCTGGCAAATGTACTTCTTTCTGTCGGAACCCCTGGAGTTCCAGGAGGTGCGATTGCATCTTTTGCAGCACTTGCAACCATGGCAGGACTTCCGGCAGGAGTTATGGGTGTGTATATCAGTATCAATACACTGTGTGATATGGGTGCAACCTGTGTCAATGTTATTGGAGACCTTGCCTGCTGTGTAGCACTGAAGGGCCGCCTCAAAATCGACGAAACCAAATAACCCTCTTTACATAACGTAAAAAACAAGGTGACCAGCCAGTTCTGACTGATCACCTTGTTTTTTTGAATTATAATCTGTACGCATTAAATCCAAGAGTTTTTAATGACATATTGAGTTTTGATCTCAGGATATATTCCGTTCCGGCCATAGCCGCCTGCAGGGTTGCATTTGCAGCCTCCTGAATCTCTGTATTTGCTTTGCTTCCGCTTGCATTATAGAATGTGATATTCTGTTTACCAGTATAAGTAGATGGTTTCATATTTGCTGTTGTATAAAGCTCCACTCCACCGGAAAAGATTCCTGAATAGATTTTGGCCGTATCAGGTTTCGCACAATTTACAACAACATCCACAGTACTTACAATGTTCTCTTCTTCAACACGTAAGGTCAGTCCTATATCCAGCTTGTTTTCTTTTGGATCATAAGAAAGAACCGCTGTTGTATCAGCATCGATCGCCATTTCAATGTATCTGCTTCCATCTTCGCTGTATCTGCCATTTTTATTGAGATAATTTTTAACTTTTTTATAATTCTGTACCGTCTTATTTGAAGAAGCCGATGCTTTTTTTACCGTAACCGTGCAGACAAATTTCTTTCCACCAAGTGTTGCGGTAATTTTGGCTGTTCCTGCTTTCTTGGCTGTGATCCGACCTTTTTTATTTACAGTTACAATCTTTGAATTACTTGATCTCCAGGCCGGTGTAAGCTTTGTACCATTGACTTTTAATGTATATGACTTGCCCGGGTTCAAAGTAATTCTGGAACTGTTCAGTTTCAACGTATACAGTCCTGCGATCGCGGTAACTCCTTTTTTGTTATAACTGCTGAATGTCTTCTTACCTTTTGTGTTTTTAAATGCTTTCACACTGTAGGTATACTGTGTTCCCGTTATTACTTTTGTGTCAGAAAATGCTGTTTTCTTTGCACCTTTTACTTCTGCCACATTCTTCCATTTGCCACCTTTTTCCTTACGAAAAACAGTATAACCACTGGCACCTTTTACCGCTTTCCATTTAAAAACGATTTTGGATTTTCCTGAAGCTTTGGCGGATACCAGCTTTGGCGTTGCTACTCTGGCTGCAGCCTGCACTTCCGTCACATACGCAGCCTCCGGTAGTGCTGCCGGAACTGTTACAGCGACCATCAGACCTGCCATCAGCCCACACAATACTTTCTTTAATGATTTTTTCATACCCCTGTCTCCTTTCTCTTTATACACCTAATGTACTATATTCTTCAGAACTTTTCAACCATCGAAAGACTGACAAGGGATAATATAGCAAAGAAAAGTCAGGGAAAAATAAGTTTCCTGGATTTATCTGACAGATATCACGTATGATTTATCAAAAACGTCTTCTGGCTCAAGCATATTGATATTCGCTTTCTGAGACAATTCTTTGTCATAACCGGTATTATCACAACGTCCCATCCATGGTTCCAGACACACAAATGGTGCATCTCCGGCTGACCAGATGCCAAAATTCGGAAATCCCTCACAGGAAATTTCTACATACGGAGTTCCATCCGGCAATGCAATGCCTGCCTTCGAAATCTGCCCATCATCAAAAATCAGCGCATCTTTATCAAACATTCCTTCCGTAATCTGGCAGCTTCCATTTTCGAGAACAAGTGTATACACCTTATCCGGGACAGCTGTACCATAACGTGTATCCAGCAGATGATACGTCAGCTCTTTCTGTCCACTGAAAGTCAGATGATAATCCTCTCGTTTCGTATCCGGAAGTATCGGAACATTAAATGCCGGATGTGCGCCGACCGTAAAATACATGATCTCCTGATCTTTGTTCACAACTTTCCAGGCTACTGTCAGATCACGACCTTCCAGCGTATGTGTAATATACAGCTGAAACTCATATGGCCATGCTTTCTTTGTCTCATCCGTGGATTCCAGTAAATGTGTAACCGAATTCTCCGTTTCCTCCACGCAGATGAATTCCATATCCCGGGCAAATCCATGCTGTCCGGAAGTGTAAGTTTTTCCATTAATCAGACAATGATCTTCATAGTATCTTCCTACATTCGGAAAAAGAACCGGAGCATGGCGTTTCCAGTGTGACGGATCTGCATTCCACAGAATCTCTCTGTCATTCTTTTTATCAAAAATTCCGGATAATTCTGCACCGTGATCACTGATTGTAACACAAAGCTGGTCATTCTCAAGTGTATGCATAAAATCTATACCTCCATACGTAATTTTATGCCTACAGTATATCAGAAAATTGTAAAGAAAAACAGGCTCCGAAGAGCCTGCCTTTCATATACCACTTATTTATTTCTGTCCTGCGATATGTCTTGCTACATAAATACCACTTGCAGATGCATGTGACAGAGAATGTGTCACACCACTTCCGTCGCCGATCACATACAGACCTTTATGACAGCTTTCAAGATTGTCATCAATTTCAACTTCCATGTTATAGAATTTGACTTCAACGCCATACAGAAGAGTATCATCATTTGCAGTTCCCGGTGCAACTTTGTCCAGTGCATAGATCATCTCGATAATGCCATCCAGAATACGCTTCGGAAGTACCAGACTCAAATCTCCAGGTGTCGCGGTAAGAGTTGGTCTTACGAGTCCCTCTTCCACACGTTTCACTGTACTTCTTCGTCCGCGGACAAGGTCGCCAAAACGCTGTACGATAACACCGCCGCCAAGCATATTGGAAAGCCTTGCGATACTTTCGCCGTATCCGTTACTGTCCTTAAATGGTTCAGAGAAATGTTTTGAAACAAGAAGTGCAAAGTTGGTATTTTCTGTCTTCTTCTCATCTCCTTCATAGCTGTGGCCATTTACAGTGATGATTCCGTTGGTATTTTCGTTTACTACGATTCCATTCGGATTCATACAGAATGTACGGACGTTATCTTCAAATTTCTCTGTACGGTACACAATCTTACTCTCATACAGTTCATCTGTCAGATGCGAGAAAATGACTGCCGGAATTTCCACACGTACCCCGATATCCACACGATTCGATTTTGTCGGGATCTTCAGGTCTTTACAGACAGTTTCCATCCATTTACTTCCGCTTCGTCCAACAGAAACAATACATTTCTTACATTCATAAGAGCCTTTTTCACAAATCACGCGGTATCCGTCTTCCAGAATTTCCAGTTTCTGTACCGGTGTATCAAAATAGAAATCCACATGATCTTTCATTGCATTGTACAGGTTCTCAAGAACGATATAGTTGATATCTGTTCCCAGATGACGTACAGATGCATCCAGAAGATTCAGTTTGTTCTGCAGGCAGAGTTTCTTGAACTTGGTTCCTGCCGTGGAATAAAGCTTCGTTCCCTGACCGCCGTACTCCATGTTGATATCATCGACATATTTCATCAGTTCGATTGCCTGGCTCTTGCCGATATGCTCGTACAGAGTTCCACCGAAATCGTTGGTGATGTTATATTTTCCATCAGAAAATGCGCCTGCGCCGCCAAATCCGCACATAATCGAGCATCTCTTACAATTGATACAGTTTTTTATCTTTTTGCCGTCAATCGGACATTTTCTTTTCTCAAGGGAATATCCCTCTTCGAAAACTGCCACTTTACAGTCCGGCATTTCTTTCATTAATTCATATGCTGCAAAAATCCCTCCAGGGCCGGCACCAATAATGATCACATCATAGTTCATGCTTTTTCCTCCTTATAAGTATAGCATAATTTCCCTCTTTGTATCCCTCATCCATCTGCACCGGAATCATTCCCTGTGCATAAAAAAAGCTGTCGCAGAATTTCTCGTGACAGATTCTGTCACTTCCATTCATTACGGCAGTTGGAAAAATGTTCAACCTATTTAGCGTTAAGCATATTCCTTTCCAATATTACGGGATTTTCACAATATTGTCAAGTATCAGTTTCAAAAAATTCAGGGCACCGCCCACCAGACAATGCCCCGCTCAACAATATCAGTTCAACAAAAAAATAAAGAAATTCAGATATCCTGCAAAAGTCAGCCAGACAAGATATGGAATCATCAGATAACCAGCTGTTCTCGAAATTTCAGAAAATGTTTTTGTACATAAATATACCAGATACCACAAAAACAACAGCCAGGCAAACGCAAACAGATACCATCCTGCGTTAAAGAAAAATACCGGCCACAGAAAATTTACAGCGAGCTGAATCCCGTATAAAGTCAGTGCCTTCTTTCTCTCTTCAGTTTTTGGTGTGATTGCAACCAGATAAGAAGCCGTTCCCATCATGGCAAACAGTCCGGTCCATACAACTGGAAACACCCATCCGGGAGGTGTAAGGGGCGGCTGTTTCAGTTTTTCAAATGTATTCATACTTCCCTGTGTAAGAAAACCTGAAACCGCTCCGACTCCCAGAGGTACAGCCAGGCAGGTAAGCAATGTCTTTGTTTTTTTCTTCAAAAAAATTCCTCCTGTTCTCATATTCACAGTCTAGTGTATGAAAAACAGGAGGATTTATTCATTTTTTAAAATCTACGTTTATCAGAGCCTATGTTTTTCTGCTTTAAAGAAATCTTTTGTTTCTTTTGCAACAACTCCGCTCAGAGCAAACAGCGCGATCATATTCGGAATTGCCATCAAACCATTAAAGATATCTGCGATAGTCCATACTGCACTTACTGTCATGTATGGTCCAATAAATACTGCAATGATGTATAACCAGCGGTATACGATGATTTTTTTCTTATGTCCGTTTGTCAGGTATTCGAGACAACGTTCACTGTAGTAATCCCATCCAAGAATCGTTGTGAATGCAAAGAATACAAGACAGAGCATCAATACAAATGCTGTAAACTTAGCCGGGAACGGAAGTCCATGCTGGAACGCATAAGTAGTAACCTGTACACCTTCAATTCCCTCTACCTGCCATGCACCTGTCAGGACAATGGAAAGACCTGTCATTGTACAGATAATGATCGTATCAATAAAAGTACCTGTCATGCTGACCAGACCCTGACGTACCGGCTCTTTTGTCTGAGCTGCTGCTGCTGCGATCGGTGCACTACCAAGACCAGCTTCGTTGGAGAAGATTCCTCGTGCAACACCTTTCTGCATTGCAACGATCATAGAACCAACCACACCACCGGTTACCGCACTCGGATTAAATGCTGCTTTGACAACTGTTACGATTGCTGCCGGAATTTCTGTAATATTACAGATGATTAATGTTATACTGAAGATAATATAGATCACTGCCATAAACGGAACGATGATCTGACTTACAGTTGCGATTCGTTTCAGTCCTCCGATCAGGATCGCAGCTACACAGAATGCAAGGATCAGAGAAGAAACAACAACTGCTACAGAATACTGTCCCAGGAATGGGATATTGATACAGTTTGTCTTGCCCGGATCAAAGAAGTTCTGTACGGCACTGGAAATACCATTTACCTGGCTGAATGTACCGATACCGAAAAGTCCTACACAAACGCCGAAGAATGCAAAGATCTTGCCAAGCCATTTCCATTTTGATCCCATACCTTTTTCGATATAATAGAATGGTCCACCAAGGCTGTGTCCGTCTTCTGCAACCACACGGTATTTAACTGCCAGAAGACCTTCAGAAAATTTTGTTGCCATTCCAAAGAATGCTGCCACGATCATCCAGAAAAGTGCTCCCGGACCACCGGCACAGACTGCTGTTGCGACACCCACGATATTACCGGTACCGATCGTAGCACTCAATGCTGTACACAGTGCCGCAAAACTGGAGATCTCACCATCTCCCTCTTCTTCATTCTTGAACATCCATTTCAGCGCCAATGGAAGACGACGTACCTGAAGAAACCCAAGTCTGCTGGTAAGAAGAACGCCACCGGCTATGATCAATACCATAAGCGGTACGCCCCAGACCTTGTCATCCACTGCAACTAAAAAATTATTGATTGCTTCCCACATCTCAAAAAGTTCTCCTTACATATGTATTTTTCAGCATCATAAAAAGGGGAATAAAAAATAAGAACCGTTCTCCGTTGAACTGCTAAGAATCAAGATAAATCAGACAATTAAAAAAGAATAAAAATAAAGAATAAACTTCAGGATGTAATTATCAAAAGCATCCTCTGTCCTTTTGCCTGAGAGATTCAAGACGCTTACGCGTCGCTTGCACCTTCGGCCCCTGTACTGAAACAGGCGTCTCCAGAGATACGATCCATTTACAGTTTCTGTCCGACAATACGGATACCTGAGAGTTTTACTCCTTCGGTGGGCTTATACCTCTTTCCTGCAAACTTCACCTCGTTATTGCTGTTACTGCGTTATACTATAGTGCTAAATCAGAAAAAAGTCAAGATAGAAAAAAATATTCTTCCTTCTTGACTTTTTTTGGTGTTTTTTAAGTTTTTATTTCGGGCTGACAATCTTTCCAGCCACTGCACATGCTGCTGCAGTCTTGGGAGATGCCAGATAGATTTCTACTTTGGAAGTTCCCATACGTCCAAGGAAATTACGGTTATTTGTTGCTACAACACGCTCTCCATCTGTCAGAATACCACCTGCACGTCCACAGCACAGTCCACATCCCGGATGTGTGATCATTGCACCTGCTTCTGCCAGCGTATCAAGAATACCAAGTTCAATTGCCTGTCTGTAGATCTTGCGGCTTGCCGGCGTCACGATCAGTTTTACATAATCAGCAACTTTCTTACCTTTCAGGACTTCAGCCGCTGCTGCCAGATCTTCCAGACGTCCATTTGTACAGGAGCCGATAAATACCTGGTCGATCTCCGTTCCTTCCAGTGTGCTGACATCACGGATCTTATCCACCTGTGACGGGCATGCCATGACCGGAACAAAATCCTCCCCACGGTAAGTCATCGTCTTGAGATATGCAGCATCCCCATCCCCGACAAGACTCTTCTGAAAATCGTTCAGTTCAATCTCACAGTACTCTGCTGTCTTTTCATCTGGTGTGAAAAGTGCACATTTTGCCCCTGCCTCGATTGCCATGTTTGCGATGGTCATGCGGCTTGCAACGGACATATTTTTTACTGCACTGCCTGTAAATTCCAGTGCACGGTAAGTTGCACCGTCTGCGCCCAGATCACCGATCAGACGAAGAATTACATCTTTGGACATAACGTTCGCCGGAAGTTCTCCATCGATCACAACCTTGATCGTCTCCGGAACTTTGATCCACATGGTTCCTGTTCCAAGAATGCTTGCCATCTCTGTATATCCGATACCGGAAGAAAATGCACCGACGCATCCGTAAGTAGTTGTATGACTGTCTGTACCAAAGACAATATTACCCGGTTTAACATAACCAGCCTCTGTCATCAGCTGATGACAGATTCCATCGCTTCTGTGTACGTTTTTCATTCCGTATTTTTCTGCAAATGCATCTCCCACATGGAAATGTCTGGTATCGTCCAGCTGACTTGCCGGTACAAGGTGATCATAGATCAGAACAACTTTGTCTGGATCCCATAATTTCTTGAATCCCATCTCTTCAAACTTCTCTGCAACAAATGGAATAAAAATATCATGGATCATGACTCTGTCTACGTTAACGGTCACAATGTCGCCAGGTTTTACTGTATGACCCACATTATTTCTGATAATCTTTTCAATAACTGTTTCGCCCATCTGCTCTTCCTCCTTAGTCCAGTCCGTTCAGTTTGCGCATGGCTTTTACAAGTCCACCGGCCTGAATGATACTCATCAGGTTCTCCGGCAGGGAAGCGATCGGGTACTGTTTTCCATCATAGTCTACATGTTCATTCATCACAACAGTTACGGTATCTCCCTCTTTGATGTCATTATGGAGCTCCGGCTGTTCAATCAGCAAAAGCCCGTTGTTGATGGAGTTTCTGAAGAAAATTCTTGCAAATGATTTTGCAATGACACACTGAATTCCCAGTGCTTTGATAATCTCCGGTGCCTGCTCTCTGGAAGAACCGCAGCCAAAATTTTTGCCGGCAACAATGATGTCACCTTTCTGAATCTGTCCAGCCAGTTCCGGACGAAGTGGGCTGAATCCATACTGTTTCATATCATCGATTGTCTTGAGTGCCAGATACTCGGTCGGGATGATGATGTCAGTATCGATATCATCGCCAAGTACCCACACTTTGCCTGTAAACTTTTCCATAATCTATGTTATCCTCTTCTCTTTCTCAGATTTCAGACGGCAGTGCGATCTTGCCTGCAATTGCAGATGCGGTAACAGTTGCTGCAGATCCAAGATATACTTTGGAGCTCGGATGACCTGCACGACCCTTAAAGTTACGTGTTCCTGTGCTGATCAGGACTTCGTTCTCGCCGATAACGCCCTGGCAGCTTCCCCAGCATACACTGCAGTTCGGGTTCATAACGATCGCGCCAGCTTCCATGAAGATGTCGATCAGACCTTCTTTTAATGCCTGACGATAGATGGTCTGGCTTGCCGGAACAACGAGAAAACGTACTTTATCAGATACTTTCTTTCCTTTGATGATCTCGGCACCTACGCGCAGATCTTCAATACGTCCGTTGTTACAGGAACCAAGGAATGCTTCATTGATCTCAATTCCACATGCTTCTTCTGCAGGAACAACATTATCTACAAAATCTGGTTTAGCCACTACCGGACGTACTTTACTCAGATCAAAGGTATATTCTCTTACATATTTTGCATCCGGATCGCTGTGGAATACAGCTTTTGGCTCACGTCCGTGCTCTTTAAGGTATTCCATCGCCTTTTCGTCAGCTTCAAAGATACCTGTCTTTGCACCGGCCTCTACTGCCATATTGCAGAGAGTCATACGATCACTGATGCTTAATGTTTTTGCGCCTTCTCCGGTGAATTCCATTACCTGATAGTTGCATCCGTTTGCACCAACTTTTCCAATGATGGTAAGGATCAGGTCACGGGCGGTAACACCTTTCGGAAGTTTACCGGTCAGATTGAATTTTACAGATTCCGGAACCAGTACCCAGGAAGTTCCTGTTACCATTCCATAAAGAAAGTCTGTACATCCGACACCGGTTCCGAATGCGCCAAGTGCACCATAAGAACAGGTATGGCTGTCTGCGCCAAAGATCAGTTCACCCGGACGAACATAATTCTCGATCATAACCTGATGGCAGACGCCTTTGCCTTCCCAGAAATCAATGTTGTTTTCTTTTGCAAAGTCTCTCATTTTTTTCTGGGATGCTGCTGTTTTCGGACAGTCAGACGGTACGTTGTGGTCAACGATAAAAACAAGTTTTTTTGTATCTGCAATATGCGGATTTTTTAATTTATTATTATACATATCTACAGTCAGATGTGTAGTTCCGTCATTACTCATCAGACGGTCAAGCTGAACCGTATGGATATCACCAGGTTTAACACTATCCACACCGGCTGCTGCTGCGATGATTTTTTCTGCGATTGTCATTCCCATGGTTATTTCTCCTCCTTGTTCAGTGAAGCGATCAGGCCGCCCTGATTCAGAATCCCCTGCATATATTCCGGAAGTTTGGTACAGGTATAAGTCTTTCCGTTTGCAACTGCTGTACCATCAGACATATGAAGTTCCATGGTATCTCCGGTCTGTACATCATCCGGAAGATCTTTACAGACAATTGCCGGAAGCCCGATGTTGATCGCATTTCTGAAGAAAATTCTTGCAAAGGATTTGGCGATAACGGCCTGTACCCCAAGTGCTTTGAGTACGCCCGGTGCCTGTTCTCTGGAAGAACCACAACCAAAGTTCTCACCGCCAACTACGAAATCTCCCGGTTTTACTTTCTTTGCAAAATCAGGATCCAATGATTCAAATGTATGACCCTTCATTTCATCCAGGTTCGGCAGAAGCAGATACTGGGATGCAATGATCTGGTCTGTATCAAGGTCATTATGAAATTTAAAAATTGTACCTTTTTCCATAATAATAGTTCCTTTCTATGTATAACTATTCATTTTCTCTCTATTCTACCACAAATTTACGTAATAGCAAAATGTATATTTATAAGAATTTTGCATTAAAAACTCATTCGGATTTTTCCAGTAACTCATATGCAATACGCGGGCTTCCATCCGGCACATACACGATTCCACACCGTACAAAGCCATATTTTTCAAGTACATGCTGCATTACTTTATTATCCTCATGTGTATCTATTCGTAAATGCGGTATCTGTGCCTTACAGTAGTCCATGATCTTTTCCAGCATATTACGGACCGTTCCATCACTCGCAACACGGTGTACTGCAGCATACTCTGTATCCACCATCCAGCTGCCCTGTTCAATTTTCAGATAAACAGGATCCTCTCCTTCTATAAAAGCAAATACTGCATGGATTATTGCTTCATCTGCGACCGCATCTTCCAGTACATACAGATTTCCCTGAGAAATATCATCTTCCAGCAGTTCTTCCGGTCTGTCCCCTGCTCCCCACTGTGCATGATTTCCGTTCTCCCGCATAAATTGTCTCGCTGTTTCATAAATCTCATAAATTCGCGGCAGATCCCCCTTTTCCGCTTTTCTGATCATATATGACATGTAGTTCCTCCTGAATCTTCCTTTTTACATTTTTATTATAATTAGTCGATGTTTTTCTGTAAAGTCAGCATTCAAATAAAAAAATGCTGCCGGATCTGCTCCTCTCCAGAGAAATCCGGCAACATTTTCAACTATATTTCAGTGATGATCATGATTTATTTTTCGCCTCTGCGATGTTTCAGTCGAAGTGCCCAGAAAGCTAGTACAACATCAGCAAACGCAAACAGGAACATCATTGCAGAGCCTGCAACCTTTGTCTCATCTGCAGTTTTTACACCATTTGTTTTCTGTGAACCAGATGCATTTCCTGCAGTATTTGTTCCATTAGAATTTGTTCCGTCAGAACCGGAAGCGCCGCCATTTCCACCATTATTTCCAGAATCCGCGTTTGTTACAGCCGGGGTCGGTGTATCTGTCGCATCCGGAGTTTCCGTTGCATTCGGCATTTCTGTTACCGCTGGTGTCGCAGTGGTATCCGGTGTTACACTTGGATTTGGTACTTCACTTGGATTCGGGGCTTCGCTCGGTTTTGGTGCCTCACTTGGTTTCGGAGCTTCGCTTGGCTTTGGTGCTTCACTCGGTTTCGGAGCTTCGCTTGGCTTTGGTGCCTCACTTGGTTTCGGAGCTTCACTTGGTGCCGGAATCACATCACTTGCACTTCCAAAGCAGAAATCCATACCGGACCACGGAATCACAAATCCATGAGACCAGTATTCTCTTCCCCCAAGGCTCGGGCACATATTACTTTCATCCCAATAATTGAATGACGAAGTAAATGTCATTGTCTGTGTATATGTTTTTCCCGTTTCCGGATCTGTAAATGTCACATCTTTTGTAATAGATACTGTGTATTCAATCGGGCAGGCATATGTCCCTGTCGGAAAGACTCCTGCAATGTGGATCTGTCCCTGTCCCATAACGATTGCTCCCACATAATCCGGAGAAACTGTAATGTTTCCAAGATCTCCTTCATCAAAGACTACTGTCTGAGTTAAAGTTTTATCTCCAACCGTCAATGAAGCAGATGCCACTCTTGACAAGTCAATATGACTGACTGTACCTGAAACAGCAAGACCCGTTTCTTCTGCCGCTGTACCAGCCTCTTCTGCTGCAAGTACTTTTTCACTTTCTTCCGGTGTCTCCTCCGGGTCAATCGTATTCTCTGTTACATCTGTTTCTTCTGCATCTTTTTCAACATCTTCACTGCCAGCTTCTGATTCAGAATCCTCTACTGTATCCTGTTCTTCAGAATCCGTTTCTTCCGAACTTTTTTCTTCGTCCGCTTTTGTTTCCTCTTCGTCAGTATTTTTTTCTTCAGAATCTGTATCTGTGCTTTCCTGTGCATTTTCGTCAGAAGCTGTGGTTTCCTGTTCCGTAGGATATTCGTCAGAAGCCATGGCAATGCTTGCGCCCTGCATGATCATTGCAGCACCAACAAGGCATACGGCAACCTTTTTCCATCCCAGCCATTTTCTATACATTTCTTTCTTCCTCCTCGTTTTCAGAGGCAGCACCCGGCTGCCCCTGACACATAAATGGATTTTATTTCTTATTTAACTTTAACCTTTGATGATCTGCTGCTCCAGGATGACCAGATTTTCCTGCCGTTTACGGCCTTGCAGCTGCGTACACGAACGTAATAATTCTTTTTGCCTGTAAGCCCCTTCAGAACAGTCTTTCCAATCTTATTATTCGTGATTGTTACAGTTTTTGTGGACTTACCTTTAAACTTTTTACTCTGGCTGTACTGTACAACATACTTCGTTGCCTGTCCGTCACGTTTCCAGCTTACATTCAATGTTCCCTTTGCACCTTTTTTAACAGAAGGTTTTTTCAATGTCTTAAGCTTGATCGTAAAGGCTGCCTTGCCTGCGTATTTTGCAAATTTGCCCTTGCCTTTAACGATCACGGTTGCGTAGCCGACCTTTTTATTATTTTTATAAGTTACTTTATAATACTTGCTGCTTACTTTCTTTCTTCCGTTATACACAGTAACCTTTGGTTTTGCATTCTTTCCATTATATATATAAGATGTTTTGGAAAGTTTCAGTCGCAACTTTTTCGTATAAGTTGTAAAGTTGCTGATTAATTTAATATTTCCATTTGTATCTGTACTTACGGAAATATTGTATCCTGCCGGAGTTCCAACTGCCTTGCCGGTATACTGAATTCGTTTTCCGGCTGCATTTCTGTCAAGACCCGAAACGGTTGCTTTCCAGTTATTTGCTTCTGTCAGAGTTACTCTCTTGCCTGTTGTCTTTCCATTTGCATAGATTTCAACAACCAGCTGAGCCGGACGGGAGTCTACCACATTATCCAGATCATTCCATGCATTCTGAACAGTCACATTCATTTTCTGTACATTATGCGTGTACTCTGCTTTATATCCCTCTAAAGCATTACCGGTTACTTTTACGGTATATCCGGAAACAGCATACGCGCTCACATTATAAACAATTTCTTTTCCGGCTTTATATTTCGGAAGATTTGACCAGGTCTTTGTCCATTCTTTATTTGACTCAATAACTGCTTTGTCACCAAGTGCAGTTCCGTCTGCATAAAGCTGAACAAGTGTATCTGTCGGACGGATTCCATCCTGGTTATTTGCGTCATTCCATGATACTCTTGCGCTGACATTTACCACTGCCGGAATATGTTTATAAGTGAGTACAAGACCTTTTTCATCAAGAATATCTCCAGCTACAGAAACATCATATCCATCTGCCTCTGTACCTTTTACTTCATATTTGATTCTTGTTCCGTCTTTCTTCACATCTACAGATGCAAATTTTGCTGTCCAGTTGTTCTCTGCATTCAGAGTCACTTTGTTTCCTGTTGCTTCTCCGTTTGCATAAAGCTCTGCTTCTACTGCTTCGATACGCGCTCCATCCTGATTCTCTGCATCATCCCATGTTACAGAAACCGGAATCTCAACAGATGTCGACACGTGAGATGCTTTAAATACAAATCCACTTGCTGCATCACCGCTCGTTGTTACAGTATATTGATCTTCTTCTGTTGGAATGTCACTTACTTCTACTGTATAAGTAAGTGCTTTTCCGGCTTTTTTCTCCGGAAGATCTTCCCAGGTTTTCGTCCAGTTGCTGCCAGCATTCACAGTAATAGCATCACCAACATTTTCGCCATCTGCTTTCAGCTGGAAGCTTACAGACTTCGGACGGATTCCATCTTTATCATCTGCATCATCCCATGTTACAGATGCTGTGACGGATGTTTTTGCAATTTCATGTGTATAAGTAACAACAAATCCATCGTCTGCACTACCTGTTACTTTTGCAGTGTATTCTTCCGGGGCATCTGCTGTTACACGATATACAATATTTGTTCCTTCTTCATCTTCTGCAAGAAGCTGTTTCCATTCATATGTCCAATTGTTGTCTGCATTCAGTTCTACAGGTTCACCTGTCAGTTGACCATTTGCAGTCAACTGAACAGTTGTTTTTTCAGGACGACTGCCATCCTGGTTGTCACTGTCATTCCATTCTGTTGTCAGAGAGACATTTCTACTTGGAACTACCGTAACCTGTACCGGATCAGATGTGACACCATTCCATGTTGCAGCTACACCAACGTTTCCTTTTTTAATACCTGTAACTCCACCTTTGTCATCTACAGTTGCAATTGCCGTATTGTAGCTCTGCCATGTGATTTCAGGATTTTCTACATATGCAGAACCATCCCATGCTTTTGCTTCAATCGTCGCTGTATCACCCTGTACTACGCTCAGCTTATCTGCCGGAGTAAGAACCAGTCTTGCGTCAGATGTTACTTCTACATTGCAAGTTGCTGTAGGCTCAAACGGATAGCACTTAATCGTAATTGTCGTTTTTCCAGGAGAAACAGCAGTAAGGTGCAGTAATCTTCCATCTTTCTCATCTGCTTCTGCTGTAACAATGCTGGTGTCTCCATCAACCATTTCAAGTTTGGAAAGCTTCGGATTGCTCTTATTAGCCCAGTAATCGCTTCCCAGTTCTGTTCCATCCGCTTTAATATAAGTCCCCATGATGGTTGCTGTATCAGCTTCATCCATCTTCATAGATACGGAAGATTTATCCAGATACAGTCCGGCTTCACCATTAACTTTAATTGCAATGGTCTGCCATACACCACAAAGCTGTTTATTTCCAGCTGCTACATAATATTTATGACTCAGATAGATATATCCACTGCTTGGAGTCCTTCCTGTAACACTTACTTTGGCTCCTTCAGTACTTACAATATCAATGTTATCTTTACCGTTTCCATAGAACTGAGCATTCAGACTTCCATGACCATTTTCATGATAACCGATCTTCCATGTATCTGTAACGTCTTCACCTTTACTGTTTGTCTTGCTTTCACCTTTCGTTCCTGCAATTTCTACCGGATCGCCGTTTACAACAACATTCTGATTTTCGGTTACGTTTACTGTGATATCTTTTACTTTTATTCCTTTGTAGCTTACTGTTACCGTTGTACTTGCTGTTGTTTTACCTTCTGCAAGATTGCAGGCAGTAATAACACCAGCAGAATCTACAGTTGCAACAGTTTCATCGTTGGATTTCCAAGTTACATCAGAGGACGGATTATATCCTTCTCCAGTAGAACCTTTGGAATATTTCCCCATATTCTGAATTGTCCATACGATTTCCTGTTTACTTCCCTGAGGCATAGTTACTTCATTCTGCGCGTCAGATAAATACAGACCATCGTATACAACATTTACAGTTGCACTCTGTGTATAAGTTTTGCCATTGTCAGCTGTCCAGGATGCTCTTACTGTTGTTGTACCTTCGCTGACACCTGTGATCTTACCTCCGCTTACTGTTGCAATCTCATCATCATCGCTTGTCCATGTGATTTCAGGATTTTTTACAGTAGTGCCATTAGAGGTTGCTGTTGTTTTAATTGTGGCAGTTCCTGTTTTCTTGATGTTATATTCTGAAGCATCAAAAGCAAGGCTTCCTGATCCTTTAACAATAATCTTAACTGTATCCTTTGTGCTTGAACTTTCACATTCCGCTGTTACTGTAGCTTCTCCTGCTGATTTAGCTATTACAATACCATCGGAGTCAACCGTTGCAACGGTTGGCTTATCAATCCTCCAGAAAATTAATCCAGCAGTCGCTGCCTCACCAGTTTCACCACTACCATCAATTAATTTGTATTTAATTGCTTTTGTTTTTGCATCATCTTCTTCATCAAGAGACAGTTCAACCGTTTTAGTTTTTCCATCGCTTCCAACTGACTCGTCAATGTAAAATCCCTTAACAAACACACGAAAACTAATTGTCAATGGAGTTCCTATTGGATTTCCTTCTTCATCAGTTTCCTGATAGGTACCAGTCATTGTAACTCCACCAACTTTATAAGCTTTCAACTGAACCCTGTCTGAATTCACCTGATAAACTTTTACAATGCTATCATCGCTACTTGTCCATTTAATCTTTGAACAGTCGATCTTCTTTTTATCTTTTACACCAACAAGATAAACATGCAGGGGTGTTCCGCCATTATCAAATGCTTTTTTAAATACAACATTTCCATCTTTCATAAAGCCAGTTGTATCAGATGAAACAGAACTTATAGTAATGCTGTCCTCTGGAGCATTTACGGGACGTACAAACTTATCTGATATGCTATCTCCTGGCGATGCTGTATATTTGTTTGATGATGGTGTGGTTTCACCTACCATCTCACCAAAGTCAATAACAAATCTATGCACAATAAGTCCTGTATCTGACCACACTTTCCAACTCACATCACAGTCTTCCAGTCCTTTTGCCTCAGCAGGGCACTTATAAGTAATTCCTGTGGTCCTACCCCACAAGCTTTCTTCATTTGTTGTAGTCTTGCTTGTCAATGAAGGAGTAGTTGCTGTTCCATGTAATGTAAAGGACTTATTCATATCTGTCGTATCTGCTGCTTTCGTAACCGTAACAGTAAATGAATTAGTAATAGTTCCTACCTTGTCCTTATAAGATTTTCCAGGTGTCCATGTAGATCTGATAGTTGTTGTACCCTCACTAATACCCTGAACCCACATACCAGTTGTATACGGACCATAGGATGAGCCAGAAACAACTTTCGCAATGTTTTCATCATCGCTGGACCATGTTACTCCGTAAATAGTATTGCTCTGGTTGCCACTAACTGCTGTCCATTTAGCCTTCGTAACCTCTGTATATGTCGAAGATGTAGAGGTATATACCGACTGATAAATCATTCCTCTTTGGTCTCCAACATTGAGCGTTATAGTACTTCCATTTGCAGGATAAGTTCCTACTGCATATCTGACATATCCCTGCGAGTCATACAAATGCGTATAACTGTACTGCTGTCCTCCTGCAATATCAACCTTACCATGTCCAACTCGACGTCCTTCAGAATCTGTAGTGTCATCTTCAGGATGAATGTTTTCGTTTCCATTAGCAGTAAAAGTTTCAACAGCCTCTGTGCCATCAGAAAATGCTGCAACATCATTTCCGTCAGAGAACGCATCTACTCCGGCTTCATCTTCCTGCTCTTCTTCTACAGTTACATCTGAATCCATATCTTCGTCGCTGTCTTCAGACACTTCTACATCTGCTGATGTATCTTCATCTTCAGTAATTTCCAGGTCACTTTCTGCACTGGCATCTTCATCAGAACTTTCATCTGAAACGACCGCCTCCGGTTCGCTGGAAAAATCATCTGCATAAACAACCATACAGCCCTGAACCATAAGGGCTACAACCAGCATCCATGCCAGTGTGCGCTTCAGACCTGAGTGTAATTTTTTACTCATTCCTTTTCTCCTTCTTTCTTATTTAAATTTACAGTTCCATCTGTTTTCTGTTTACAGAACCTGATTTATTCTGCAATTGAACTCTTTTTCTTCAATTCCTTCGACAATTCAATACGATTTGTCTTAAAATGGAAGAATGGTCTTTCATCAATTGCCAATATTTCAACTGGAAACATATACGGTTCCAGACAAAACTGTACAGCCTCAGTAATGTCCTCTACGGAGTATCCGTCTTCAAGGACAACATAAAGATACGGAACAAAATATCCATCATGATCCTCATCTTCAATTAAAACAAAAAATTCATCTTTGATGCCTTTGATTTTTGCATCTGCAAGTCGATTTTCCATTGGAAGAACTGCAAGTTCTCCCCCGCCAAAACGATGTGCAGCTCCACGATTTAATACATAGAACACTCCATCTTCATCTACATATCCGATGTCTCCGGTATGCAGCCAGATTTTTCCATCTGCATGCGTCTGAAGTGTTTTGGCCGTTGCACTCCTACGATCATAGCCCAGCATATTTCCCGGTCCTGATGTACAAATCTCACCCATTTCGTTATATCCAAGTTCTTCCTGCGTTCCCGGCTTGAATACTCCCATATCATTCAATGGCATTGGTACACCAACATTTCCGTTATGAATTGCTTTGGGTGCCATCTGAAATGTCAGATTAGAGCCGCCTTCGCTACTTCCATATCCAACCGTAAAACGCGCTTTGCAGTTGTGTTTCTCAAGGAAACTCTGCACGCGGTCAAGCTGATTATTATTTACCGCCTCACATCCGGCACCTGCTGCCAGAAGATGTGACATATCATAATCATCCGGAACTCGTCCATTTCGCATGATCATTTCAATAAACATCGGAATCATCGGCCATCCATTCGGACGATAACGCATCATTTCCAAATCAACATCCTCCGGATCCACAAATGGATCCATGATCAGAAGTTTATTGGAAGATAATGGAAGCAATACCATCGAAACGACAACTGCAACCAATGCTGGCGGCAGACAGGTGACCATCCAGGTTGGACGAAAATCATCTGCACCACCATAAAAATTCATCTGACAGATAGTTCCAAGAATACTGTTTGCACAGTGGATCACTTGCTTGGATGGTCCGGTTGAACCACTTGTGTACGCACGAAACAGTGGTCTTGAAAGATCTTTTTCCACTTCTACTTTACCCACGTAATATTCACCTAAACTGAGGAACTTATCCCAATTCATAATGCAGTCACCTGCAGCTGTAACCCGCGGATAATATTCATCCAGTGATGCCTTTATGTAATCCGGAAGTGTCTTCGGATCCCCGTAATACATCGGGTCAAGAAGAATAATTTTCTTCACTCCTGCATTCTCGCAATAAGCTTTCATCTCTTTCTTAGAAAGAAAATCATGCGCGAAAATTGCTTTTGCATCCGCTTTACTAACAGCCTCTACATTCTCCAGAAGTGTGTTATCTCTGCAAAGCAGGGATGCTCCAATTTTTTCTGCTGCCAGTAAGAGATAGATAAAGTTCGGTACAAGTCGGAAAAATACCGGTATCTGATCTCCTTCACCAAATCCCATTGCCTTTAACGATTTTGCACACTTTTCTGATTCTTCAAAAACCGTTTTCCAGGTGATATCCTCTCCATAATAATGGATTGCAGCCACATCCATTCCCGGACAATGGCGTTCCAGATATTCCCACACAGTACAATCCGGCTTCTGGATCATCCGCAGCATCATTTCCGGATAATATTGCATCCAGCGCCGCTCCTCGCTCGGCTTCTTATCACAATTCACTCTCACACCCTCCTTATATTTTTCTTTCTCCTCAAAACGCAAGTCGCATTAAAGCTACTTATACATTTTTAGATTCTACTATCTAATGAGTGTACTTACTTCCTACTAAAGTATGAGGTTTTCGTTAATTATTTTCGAAATTCAAAAAGGGTCTGGCATTGTTCGCCAGACCCTTTGGGGTTAAGTCCTATCTTATTTTACTTTCAGACCTTTTTTGTTGTATCCGCTGTAGATATTTTTCTTTCCTACCGTGCGGTAAGCTCTTACTGTATAAGTATACTTCTTACCTTTAGATAACTTCTTGTCTGTGAAGGAAGTTATATTTCCTTTGGTAATTTTCTTAACAATCTGCCATCTTCCGTTGTTTGTCTTGCGGTAAACAACATATCCACTTGCTCCGTTAACTTTCTTCCAGGAAAGAGTTGCCTTCTTTGCAGAAGTTCTCTTTGCTTTACGAAGTGACGGTGCACTTAAGGCAGCTTTGCCTGTTATACCTTTCTTGTCATAAGAACTCCAAACAGTACCAGATTTGGTATTCTTGTATGCTTTTACCGTATAAGTATAGCTCTTACCTGTTTCCAGTTTCTTGTGAACATAGGTTGTACTCTTGGTATTTCCAAGTGCTTTCCACTGTCCGTTGACTTTTACATATACACGGTATCCATCAGCACCGTTCACCTTACTCCAGTTCAGTTTCAGAGCATTGTATCCTGCGGAAACGACCTTTCCAAGCTTCGGTGTTGCGAGCTTGATCTGCTGAACTGGTTTCTGGGTTGGTGCAGCGGTTGCAGTTACGGTCGGTGTTGGAGTAGCGGTTGGCTGCTCTGGATCTTTCAGTCCTGCTGCATACAATGCTGATACAACACTGTCCACAGAAAGCGGCTGAAGAGCATTTGGATCGTCACATACTTTCAATTTCGTAACAGAAAGAATATTATTTCCTGTGTTTTGGATTGTGATTGTTTGTTGCTCTGCTTCACTTTTTTCTTTTACCGTATAGAACATATCCGTTGTAGAAACTTCTTTAGTTCCTATTTTGGTAATTGAACAGGTCGTATTTCCATTTACGCCCTTTAATCCCAGCTGAACTTCTCTTGCTGTTTCAAATGACAATGTAAGTGAAGCATTTTTCGCAAGGTATACTTCATTTTTAGGTCCATTTTCATAAAGTGCTTTCTGGTCAGCTGTACTAATCTGATCGTTGACTGTAATCATCGCACTTGCGACTGTACCATCTTTTGTCAGATCTTTATATACCTGTTCTCCTACAGCATAAACTTTTCTTCCATCTGTACCATATTTACTTGCATCAACAACTGTTCCAAACTGTAAATCTCTTACTTCCAAGAATGACGGACTATCTTCATCATCGTTCTTATAAACGCTGCTGTCGCTCAGTGTATTGTACACTTTAAATCCATCCAGTTTAACTGGTTTATTGTTCATAGAATGAGTAATCGTTACAGTATACGTGCTATGATCCAGATCAGTTACTGAAAATACAGGGACATTACAACCTGTAGTTGCTTTCGCCTGATCACCGGACATCTTTGTATCGACAATTGCCAACTGTTTTATGCCAGATGCATCTGCAATTTTGATTGTCAAAGATCCCGTCTCCATTGTTGTATTTGCATAAATATCTACACCTGTTCCGGTGAACGTAAAGGTTGCATTATCACCTTTTGCCTTGCTGCTTGCTTCAGTATTATTGGATGCTGTAGTAGCAGATGCATATGCTCCATCATAGCCATAATTATTGGTATCTTCACCTAAGATTGCAGTATTCTGAGATGAAATTCCTTTGGAAGCACCAGAAAATCCTCCATTCGTTTCCGCAAATCCTTCTTCATAATACACAGTCGATGCAGGATAAATATTAATAATATGTGCTGCATGTGTAGTTTCTGTAGTTCCATCTTCTTTAGTTACAGTTCCTTCCAACTCTAATGTCAGCTTCTCAGCACCCTGCATTATTTCTGTTGGTGTGTATGTCAGGACATGATTATTTGTATCTGGTTCTATTTTTCCATATTTAGCGCCTGATATTTTATATGTGTCCCAAGTTGTATCTTTTAAGCCTAAAACTTCCGCGCTAATTTCTAATGGCAAACCATAATCTACTACAAATGAATGTGAATTATCAAATTTATAGTAAATATATACGTCTTTTCCATCTCCACTTCGTGAAGCCCCCGTACATTCATACGTACTATAACGATAGTGAGCTCCAATTTCTGTCATCTGAGCCAGATCAGATTGTACAGTCTGCGTTAAACCTGTAATATTTTGTACTGTATTATTTATCAGCTTCTTATTTGCTTCATCCCATGCAAAATTTTCATCAAATAATATGCCGCTTTTTACACCGATACTATATGCATAAAATTCATTATTTGTACTTCCATCTGTCTGATCAATATAATGAACTCTTAAAGAGTCTTTTGTAACTTTTGCCCGAACATATACACGAATCAAAATAGATTCATAGTTTTCATCCCACATCAGATTATTATAAACCCCTGTTGTTGTCGGAACTTTGGCATTATTATGAATAATCACTTCACCATCTGCTGTTTTCTGGTCGGTGTTTTCATCCCATACTGTCATTTCATTATTATCCCAATCAAATGAAGAAACGGTATAGCTTCCCCACGTTTCCCCAGAACCACTCATTTCTCCAGTTTCTGCACTTACTTTATAAATTTCATAATCTGCCGTTTCATCCAACATTATTGTTCCAATTCCACGTGCAGGACTCCAATATCCGTAACAAAGAGTTTTTGATTTTAATGCATTGGCATCTGTTCCATTCGGATTTATTGTTCCGTCTTCATATACTACCTGATATGAAATTGTATTTACACTACTCGTGTCAAGATAATCTCCTGATGTGGAGCCATCACCTTTCTTTCCCCAGTCAGCTGCATATGATTCAACCTCATCTGTAACCTTGATATATTCTCGATAATATGCAACTAACTGATTCCGGTTTTCTACAGATACCCACTCATTATTATCCGTATATACCTGCCAAGAGCCATTAAAATATCTTACTTTCGTATATCCAATTCCGTTAGTAGTCTCATCATCCCCTGCATCTCTTGTTTGTTGCTCAGTTTTTGATGTACTATCATTAACAAGTGTTTTGTCTAACAGCCTGCATCGCCAATAATAAACAGTTCTACCATCTTTTATCAATTCTTCTGGTATTACTTCTTTTACTCCAATTCCAGTTTCTCCATACGCTGTTTGCGCATCCACCGAATATGTGTTGGCATTATTATAACTTAAAGAAGCATTTGTAATCCAATATTCAATTTCCAGTGGAGTAACTTGACTTAAATCTTCTGCTGTAACATTATATTCATAGGTGTAAACAGCATACGTAACACCACCTGCAGTCTTCACTGTTGCAACAACAGTTGCTGTACCTTTTATTGACCCGGCAGTTACTGTTCCATCTTCACTTACATTGACTGCATTACCAGATGTAACTGCATAACCTACAGAGCCATCTTCCGGTACATCAATGCTAAGTTGCTCGCTCCGATTAAAATATAAATTTTTATTTTCTGTTACTTCTTTCGGACTGACAATAATCGTATACTCTGTATCACCAACTGTATAATAAGTTGTACCAGGTATTAAACCTTCAAATGTGATTGTTGTGGACGCCGGGGTTGGATAGGTCGTGGATTGTTTATATACGGTTACAGATGTTGTACTAGACCTACTCCTTTCTATCATTGTTACATCTTCAGATGAATCCGTTGCAGAATATCCACAATAATAATAGTTCCGTCCTCTGCTATTTTTATATGCATACACTGGATAATAATTATTTCCAGATTGATAGAAATAATCAGTCTTTGTCCAAGAAGTATTACTTCCAGCTAAAGTACCAATCGCAACACTTGTAGAACTATAATCTGTTTTACCTTCTATTTCATCCGTTCCAGCTACCGTAACTTTTGCTATGCCAGAATCATACTTTGTACCATCAACCTTACCTGCATTATTAACTCCCGCCTGTATTCTGGTGGTTTTCTTGCCAACTTCGAGCTTTATTTCATTATTCTCTGTATCTTCACTATTGCCACCATCATTAACAGTAAACTCCTGTGTATGTTGAATTCCGGTAGCTGTCTCTGCAGTAATTGTTGCATTTCCAGGCCCAACGACCATGACCTTTACACTAGTTCCAATAACAGAATCTGACAAAGCATCGGTGCTGATAGCACTTTCTTCTGTATTCTGCTCCAGCATAATGACATTTTTATTATTTGTAGTCCAGCATACTTCTGTATTATCTGTCATTGATAAAACAGAGGTATCACCGGCATTTTCCAAAGTTCCATTGAATGCGATTTCTGGCTTTACCTCATCGGATACTGATACATTTTTATGAGCTTCCCTGGTACTTGTATCTGGAAGAGTTGAACCAAAGTTTGAAATAATGCCAGACACTGCATTTGCTACAGCGGCATCTGAATTATTTGAATCCCTACTGAATTCGTAATCACTCCAGATGCAAAACATTGCACCACTTGGATTTGCTACCGTACTTCCCTGAAACGACTTCACATTAAACTGCTTTGCCTTATCCGCAGTAACCTTACTTCCTCCAACGATCCAATACCAGTCACCATGTGTATTGATCATTTTAAACCCTTGCTCACTCAACCAACTTGCAGGTGCAACATCATATCCGCCCCAGCCAGAAGACCAATAACATACAAGGATATTTTTATCAATAGTTCCATAGCCAGTTTGCTTATTATAATAAATACCATCATTAAATGCCATTGGAGTCATACCGGCATTTTCAATCATTCCGGCAACTGTGTTCAGATAAGTAATATAACTACTATATGCGCCTGAGCTTATCAGCTCAGAGAAACGCGGATTACCTGTGTCATTTGCATACTCATCAGCTCCCATATTAAACATGGTACAGCCTTTTGAAGCAAACCAGCTGATATATTTCTGCAAAAGAGCCTGTGTAAATGCCGTCGCCGTACTATTTGTTACATCAATGGTTCGTGCAGAGCTGCTATATGCACAATTAACACCTGTTAATGACGTCGCCGCATTCAGAATCGAATCCATATGTCCAGGAGTATTGATCAGCGGAATGATTTCTACACCTTTGCTTCCAGCGTACGATAAAATTGTTTCCATATCTCGCTCTGTCAGTTCATCCACATCGAAATTACGATATTTTTCGTTTCCTTCATGGATTGCCTTTGTAACTGCATAACTTGAATACTTCTGACTTCCAACAGTTAAGGACATATCTTTTAAAAGGAATCGAAGTCCATCATTTCCAAGTGCAAGCATAACATAATGCATACCTGCTTCTGATGCACTGTTGATAATACTCTCCAAACTTTCGACGCTGTAGTAGTTACGTCCACAGTCTACCATTACAATAGAATAATTATATCCATCTAATGTATCACCAACATCTACTACACTCTCATCATCAGAGAAAACTTCCTCGGCATCATCTGAAGTAAATTCATCTTCCTCGGATTCTGCTGTCTGTTCTTCCTCATCTTCCTCCACAGTCACATCAGCATCGTCTGTTGATGTATCTTCGTCAACTTCTATATCGGCATCTGTTTCAGTATCTTCTGAAGCCTCTGCTGTCACAGTTGCATCATCGTCAAAGTCAACGTCCGCGCCATACGCAGTAAGAGGAATCATCGTTGATAACATACATATTGTCATGATCACGGACAATATCTGTTTTACTTTGCTTTTCATAGTCGTCCTCCTTAAATCACTTAAATAGAATCTATATAAAAACTGCAATCTCTCACGATTTTCTGCAATTATTATCCATCTCTGGATATAAGTTCTTTATCTGCCAGTTTCTTCATCGCATCTATCATCTTACATAGATATGTCGGAACTTCTGAAGTCATTCCTGTTTCTGCATATGCCATAGCTGCACAGGAATGACACATACTCTGATTCGGACATTTCTCACATACGCTGGAAGTATGTAATTTTGAACTTACTTCTAGCAGATTTCTCCATGCTTCTGTAAAGTCAAGTTCCTGCATATCTACTTCAGGTTCCGGCATCATTCCACATGGTGTCATATATCCATCCCAGGTTATCCAGAAAGTTGAAGTTCCCGCCCTACAGCGTATCCTCCCTGCTTTCATGTCCACACAATTCTCATCCAACCCCAGAGGAATAATCATTTTCTTTTGAATATTCTCCAGGAATTCCACATATGCATCCTCACCTTTCTGATATCGATAACGCTGCATATGATACCAGGCTGCATCCTCAGGCAAAAATCTGTCATTTTTTCCAGTCATGTCTGCATTACGTCTCACAGGTGGATACATATAAGTAGATACTGTCAACTGAACTTTATTATCTTTCGCAAACTTTACCATTTCCTGAAGGTCCGAAGCATTATATGGTGTCAAAGAGCAGTTAAGCTTCACATTCAGTCCAGCTTCTTTCATTTTAATGATTGCATTTTTTACTCTGCTGCAAACATTTCTGGCATGACACAGAGTTTCATATGTCTCATCCGTTGCACCGTATAATGTAATATTTACCCGGTATGGTGGCCTCGTTTTCCATTTCTCTAGCACTTCTTCATTGATCAAAGAACCGTTTGTATTCACCGACAATAGCAGTCCCATTTCGTACAATGCATCATACAGTTTCCAGAAATCAGGCCACAAAAGTGGCTCGCCGCCTGTAAGAAGCAAATACAACATACCTTCATCTCTGGCTTCTTTTCCAATTTGAATCCACTGTTCCAGAGTAACCATTTTCCGATCATGCATTGCAACTTCTTTTTGCGTTTTACGTATATAACACATCCGACAGGAAAAATTGCATACTGGTGAAAGTTCAAATGTTCCATTTAACGGAATCTTCTCCATATCCGCTTTTTGATATAACTTTTCTGTCAGTGGTGCTACTACATGTCTCTCAGGAAAATTCATCATATAACTTCCTTTTGTAATTCTTTTTTTACGATTTCTACCGAATCATGGTCAGCTCTGTTTATCAGTCTGTACACTGGAATTTCCTGTACAAGTATCATAATCAGATTCAACAGCTTTTCCACATATTCTTTATTCCATGTATAAACAGTGCTGTTTGCATAAATTCTTTTTACAGCTTCTGTAATACTTACTCTCTGTAACGATGTCTGAGTCCCCTGTTCCAGCAAAATAATGGTCTTAATCGGTATACATTCATTAATATAACATTCCGATGATCCTGCATATGGAGAACCACATCCCAGCCATCCCTTATCACTTTTATACAAGATTGGCCGATCCCCATTAATCTGACGTGCCTGCTCCCATTTCATCCAGAGCTCTGCCTGTGTCGTTTTTCCTGCCCCCGAAACTCCCGAAAAAAGAATTCCGCCATATGCCGTCTCAATCAGAGATGCATGCAAGATCATTCGTTTTTTCCAGAGTAATATCTGTTCCCATCCAGAATGAAAAAAACTGTTATTCATATCATCAAAATACTCTTCATTTCCTTTTAAATAGAATATTTTGACATTCTCTTCAAAGGGCAGCATTCTGGAATATGCATACACTAATCCATCCTTTTTTGCATCTTTGAATATTCGAATGATATTACCATTTTCCTTTTGAATAACATCATATTCTATGCCTGTATAAAGATATTCACCCTGCCAATCCGGCAGATCTGTACAGCTTAAATACTGAATTACATAATCTCGCATTTGATGATATCCTAAAAATGGCTGAAAATTCTTCATTATTTTCACTTTATTCTCAGACATAATAGAACCATTAAGACCGGCAAAAGAAAAATCAATATTTTTCATCAGGACACAAAAATGGTTGGTAACATACCAGTTCCATCTGTATAGCAATACACCGAAGTTATTCTTGAACAATGATCTTTTGAAACAAATCCTCCTGTGAAATCTTCACCATCATCTTCAAATCTGTCTGCAATAATATTACAGCTTTGTGGATTTCCTGATCCCAACCGATAATCGCAAAGTGCAATATTCTGACTCAGTTCAAACCGTTCCATATACACCTGCGGTTTCTCATACACTTTTTTCATTTTATTTTCTGTCTCCTTTCTTCTGTCTCGTTTCATTTGATATTTTCTACCTGACGCACGCCACATACTTTGTCATTTTTTAGCTCATCCAGAAACTGCTGAATATACAAAATCTCATCATGTCGATTTTCACCGATTGCCTGTTCTTTTTCCAAATCTGACAGATTTTTGAGCAGGATATCTTTGACATTTTGAACTGCCTGTCCATATCCAATAAACCCTTTGTACAGGCGTCGGCATGCTTCATTTTCGGACATATAAAACGCCTCTGCATACAGTTTGTGAAGCATGAATGTCTTTCGATTTCCATTCTTCCACAATGCAATATATCTGGTTCCTTTTCTTGTTTTTGATGACACAACGACATGTGTCGTTACCTTACGTCCGTCGATTCCTTTACCTTCTACACGGCGTACCACTGCATTCTCATTAATTTCATACAGCCCCTCATAGTCTTTAATGTCTCTCCACATAGTTTTTCACCTCTAATATCCGGAGGTGTTGCATCTAACACTCCTGTTTTTTACTATTCACGCTTTCTTTAGTATGTGATACTAACCACTTCTACATCCCCAAAAATGCTCTCAGATGTATCTACGGTTGTTGTTTCTCCTGCTTCCAGTCCGGCAACCTCTGTCTCACTGCTGATACCGCCAAAATACATATCGTCCATCACGCAATGATACTTTATCTTCAGATTTGCTAGTGCATCACCGGAAATATTTTCCAGCTGGACGCCATTATCATCTGATGTGATTTTTACATCCATTTCTTTTAGTCCTGCATCAGAAGAATATGTTGTCGTTGCATCGATCAATGCAACTCCGGTTTTTCCATCATACGCTGTGTTTGCTGTATCAAATGCCATCACAGACTTACCAGCCGGAATGTCTTCTACTTCAAAAGAAAATGCAGTTCCATCTGTCAATTCAAGAGAAATTTCTGCTTTTTCCAGATACTGATCAGAGTTATTTTTCAGCTGTAACGATGCAACATCTTCGCATTCTTCATTCTGTGCATCCATATTAATACCGGAATACTGAAATAATGAATCTATCTGAATCTTGTCATCATCCAGGAGATATGGAAATTCCAATCCTGTATCCGTTTCCTCTGAAGGTTCTGTTTCTTCCTCATTTGTTTCTGCAGTCTGTACATCATCAACAGTCTCATTTTCATCAGTCTGCTCCGTGGAAGGTTCCTGCTCATGTCCACCTTGATTTATCGCAATCACAATTCCCAGAAGAACCACGATCACAACAATCAATAGGATCCACAGCCTGTTTTTTTTCCTGCCATGTCCACTTTGCCTGTCGCTCACTCTCATCCCTCCCTGCATGAATTTATATTTATACAGCTATAAATTTTACTCTTTCAGGTCTTGCTCTCCCACCAACTAAAGTATGAGTTTTTTGTCTGTTATTTTAAAATTCCCATTTCCTTTCCCTTTATAGTTGCCTGCATCCGGTTCTTCACTCCAAGTTTCCTGTAAAGGCTGTAAATATGACTTTTTACAGTAGAAAGTTTGAGGTTCAGCTCTTCGCAGATTTCCACATTTGACCTGCCTTTTCCAATTAATGTGAGAATAACTGTTTCCATCATTGTCAGATGTTCTTCCGGTGTTTTCTGAACACTTTCCGGTGCCGAAGAACACTGTTTTTTTGCCATTCGGAGAATCAGTTCCAGATAATCCTCCTTCGGCATTCGACGCACATTTCCATAGTTATATTTCTTTTTACGGTGCCATCCTTCCGGTGAATTTTGCTTCATCCACTCCACATAAGCACTCAGAACTTCTTTTCCACCTTTTCCATATTCTGTATAAAAAAGGACATACCTTGCATTCTCACTATAAAGAAATGACTCGATCACATAACGAAGCGCCTGTCCGTGACTGCCTTTTTCCCAGGTACATACTGCCTGTTCAAAAAGGACTTCTGCGAGAAATCGATTTCTGTGATACAACTTCAAAAAAGGAATCAGTTTTTCAAAAATTTTCTCCGCTTTTTCATACTGGCGCATCTTCAGATAGGCTTTTCCATACTGTAAGAATCTACCGTAATTTTGCTCATTTACATCTAATGCAAGTTCTTCTTCACTGCCTCGAAGCACCTGAGACACCTCACATTTTTCAAATGTTTCACACTTTTCCTGGACAATTTCAATGTAATATTCCTTCCGTGCCCTCCGATACCATTCCATTGCCTGTTCATCCAGACTTTCCTTCCAGATACGCATTTTTTTGTTTTCTTCTTTGCGTGGACAGGAAAAAAGTTCTGACAGATCTCGCAGACCACAGAGATAGGAATCTGAACCACCGAGTACGTTATATAAAGATATACTGACATCTGTCTTCTCATTTTTTTCAAGAAGTTTCATCCATAGATCAAGCGGAAAATTCGGTCTTGCATACAATAAATTCAGATAAATTTCTTTTACTTTGAGGTCATTCGTCTGATCCAGTTGTTTTTCAAGCCTCCGTATTTCCCGATCCATTCCGTCTATATCCTGTCGAAAACAACACTGCGTCCATTAAACTCCAATGCTGTTTTTCCCGTGGGAATAATAATATACTCACCGGCAATTTCCCGTAACACAAAATTTCTGTCGATTTTCATAATATTTTTCTTCTCCCTGTAATCACTGCCAGAACCATATTCATCCATTTTATGGCACACAAAAGAAACACAGATCATGCCTTTTTATTTGCAAATGTTCTGTATTTGCGTTCATATACTCCAGCTTTTCCTTCTGCATCATGCCATTATATAAAGAGAATGACTGTTCTGCTTTTTGTAAAAAAGCCTGGCACTACATAATAATAATTAAGTAGTGTCGTTAATGTTATAAAAAAACAAATTTTCTTCATTCTTTTTGTATTCTAACATACAGCTATACAATGTTCAAGTTTTTTTAAACTCTCTTCTGTTAATATAATCCCCAAAATCAGTTTTTTATGGTAAATCGACAACAAAATGAATGGTAAACACTACTTAATTATTATTATGTAGTGTTTTTTGTTTATTCCAGCACCGTTTCCAACGGTCTTCCGCTACTAAGAAGTACTTCAAGCCGTTCCATGCTGGACAGATACTTTTTCTCCGAATCAGCAGTATAGATACGTGTTGTTTCAATACTACTGTGTCCCAGAATATCTGCAAGACCGGAAATATCGCTGGTAAGATGATAGTACATTCTTGCAAATAAATGTCTGAATGCATGCGGATACACTTTCTCTTTTGCAATTCCTGTAAGCTTACAGAGTTTTTTCATCTGCGTCCAGATATTGCTTCGATTCTGTGCATTTCCATTCTTTGTTATAAAAATAATTCCATCCTTGATATTGTGTATAAAGCAATAGTACAGAAGCTTTTTTCTGATAGCTCCCGGTATTAAAATACGTCTGATTTTTCCTTTGTTCTGAATAATGATATTACCACACTTCACAGCACGTACCGTAAAATATTTGAGTTCGCTGATACGAATGCCTGTTGCAGCGATCGTCTCCATGATCAGCGCCAGACTTTTTTGTCCTTTCTTATATGCTGTATTGACCAGCGTATGATACTCTTCCTCCGAAAGCAGCTGATCTTCCTGCAGGATCATTTGCCTCTGCACCTTGATCCGCTTCACTTTCATGGAACTGACTCCGAGAAATTCCAAAAACTGTGAAAGTGCTGCCAGCATGGAATTTGCGCTGGAAACTGCATAATGTCTCTGCAACCACTCTTTATATTCCAGAACTCTCTGTTTCGAAATTTCATAATTGTGATTCAAAAATTTATAAAATGTATTCACATCTGTAAGATATTTATCAATTGTTGCCTTCGCGTTTTCTCTTTCATACAAATATAAACGAAATTCTTTTATTGTCTCATGAGGTTCAATTACAATTGACTGTTTCTGCATGTTAGCCTCCTGCTATAATAATGTTTCCTTCCATGACACGTTTCCTTCCTTTCCTCTGGTATTCTGTTTATTTATCTTTTTCATTTTCTATTTTTCTTTTCCCTACGCTTGTCTCCCTCTGTTTTATTGAGTTATCCAAAGCAGTAGTTTTTACTTTTATGCGAGTTCAACACCTCGCCAGGTATTGCTCACTCTATGATTTTATATTTTCTCATAAGTTCAATGCGCTGATTTCCTATTTTCAGTGCATCAGTTACATTTTTATGAGCATTTTTACGCATCTCCTTCTCATATCTCAGTATACGGATAAGCCATGCTACTGGCAACAAAAAAGGGATTTTTTCCAAAAAAGCGAACTCATTTTTCATACTTTTTAACGAAGGAAAAATTGTTTGTAACACAGGATTTTTTCTCTCCCTATTCCATTGTCTTGACACTTCATTCAGAGTAAGATTGCTGCTGTGTCTGCGCTCTCGCCCTTCATAACCGTATACACCGGCATCCAGAATATCCCGCAGAAGCAAAGACTCATCCACTTTTATTTTACGCCATTCTTCCGGAAAACATGCTTTTTTTTCATCAAAAATCAGATATTTTTTTCCAATTTTGAACAATGCAGCTGCAAAAAATTCTCCGTGAATCTCTCTGCTCCATCCAAGCAGTAACTGCCAGTTAATTTTCTCTCCATACATATTACTATACATAATAATGTCACAGACCTGTCGCATCCCAAATCCACTGTGCAGAAAATGTTTATATGCATGACAAATTAAGTAAAAGAGATGCTCTGTATAATCCAAAGTAAAAATTTCTGTTCCCTCAACCAGAATGCGTGCCGGATTTTCTGCACTTCTCATAAAGAAGCGGTTAAAATCTCCATAGACTTCTGACTCAGGCGGGAACAGACTTTTATGTACTTCTATATAAAGTGGAGAGCCTGGTTTCATATAGGAAACCTCATATTCTGTACCTATGTTGATTCCTTTCTTTACCGGTTTCATCCCAAACTCAAGAAGCGCTTTATGGCATTTTTCGAACTGTGTTTTATCCACCAGTATGTCCTCATCTCCCGAAATTCGATAGTCCGGTTTCGGGTAAAGTTCCCTGCAAATAATTCCTTTAACAGTAAGCATCCGAATTCCTTTTTTCTGCAAAAATTGCACCAATTCCAGGTATTCCTGCGTCTTTATCGTCTGAAGCATCACAAGGTTCATTGTCTTTCTTTTGTAAAATTGCAATAAATCTCTGATTTCTTTTTGCGTCGTTTTTTTCACCGAATCGCTCCGGAATATTGCTTCATAGACCATCGGTAATACATGATGTGACTCCGCAAGATAAAAGATCCGCTGCCACTCATTAAGCGTCAGCGGTTCCTTCCATGATACTGATTTATTTTCCAGTGATGCACTTACTGTCTCGACAAATAACTGCTCTGCTCGTTCCATGCACTCAGTCCTTTCCCTGAATATCTACAACCATAATTTCCGGTATATTATTAAAGCGAGGAATCCTCTCACTCGTTCCAAGTCCTCTTGACAAAATCAATGTTTTTTCCTTGTTTTCTGAAGTAAAAACACCTTCCATCTTCCCTGGAAACCAGCCCAGATCCGGCCCATACAATCCTCCGATAAACGGCAGAATCACTTCTCCACCATGCACGTGTCCTGCAAACACATAATCCACATCCCATGCATCCAGACTACCATTGATCATCCAGCAGACCGGCATGTGACACATCAGTATTGTTGGCAGATCTGTGTTCTGAAATTCTTCCAGAAATGTGCATTCCTCCTGATCTGCCTCTCCCGTCTCCAGATATTTTCCCGGAAGACAGTATCCATAAATGCCACCAAGACGGACTTTCTGATCATTAACTGTAATATCCTGGTATTCCTTTTCCAGAACTACCGCTCCCGCTTCCTGGTACAGCTTGTCCACATCCACACCGTATTTCTCCTGATATTCCACCTCATGATTCCCGTTCGAACAATAGACCGGCGCAATCTCACAAAGCTGCGTGATCAGGTTCGTTGCTATGTCCGTGCGCTGCTCGTTTGAGTTTAAAAGGTCTCCTATCAGAAGAATCAGGTCAGGAGATTGGGCGCGGACTGCGTTGATCAGACGGGAGTTGTGAGTTCCGAATTCACTGTTATGCAGGTCCGTGAGCTGGAGGATGCGGAGGGAGGTGATAGAGTTACTTTCTATAGCCAGATTAGTAATTGACAGAATATCTTGCGAAATAATATAGTCACATCCTGCCAACAATAGCATCACAACCATAATAAAACTTATTATTTTTTTCATAAAAACAAATTATTTATTCTTCCCCACTTATTATTCCTTCTTTATATTCTATTTAAAATTAGTCTTTTAGCCTTACCCAATTTATTTCTTATGATATAAATCTGCAACGTCCTTTTTGAGATTTGTAACTTTTCACATAGTTCCTTTTTATTCACTTTCTTTTTCCTTGCAATATCAATTGCTTCATACAATTCTGGTAACTTTTCCAATATACCATATGCTTTAATTTCCCAATTTAAAACATATAGAAAACCATAATAATTATTATAATGTCCTCTATATTCATTGGCACCTTGTTTAGTTAAGCCATCATCGGTATATTCCCCATACACCAATATCTCAGGAAACCATCTAATTTTATAGCCATCCATTGCCATTGGCGTCAACCATGCACTTTCACTTATAAAATACTCATTCTCAAACTCAGGAAATGGATATTTTTTTAAAATCTTCGTGTAAAAGGCTGTTGCTTTATCTCCATTGAGATTAAACTGCGCTCTTTCTAAATTGGTACAATCAATATATTTTCCATTCAAGTGCATTTTTCCACCATAAACATTACCTTGAAAATCAGCTCTATATCCACCCACTCCGCATATCTTAGTATTTTTCTCTAATGACGCAAACATAAATAGAATTTTTTCTACCGCATCTGCTACCAGGAATTTATTACTATCGCAAGTTATAAAATAATCTCCCTCAGCCTGATTAATTGCAAAATTTTGGGCTCTATGCTTTCCACCATGCTGTTGCTTCAAATATTTTATCTGGAAATCATCCGTTTGATCTATGAATTGCTTTATAATTTCTTCTGTATTATCTTCAGAACCATCATCACATATCAACCACTCAAATCTTTTGTCAGATTGTCTTTGCAAAGATTCAAATAATCTCTGTAATGTATACGATCTATTATATGTAGGTGTAAATATCGTTAATTTCATATGTCCTATCCTTATATCTTTACTTCTTCTTTTGGATTTTTTCCCACAATACCTTTATATATGATTTCAACCTTTTAAATTCTTTTGTCTTATACAAAAAAGCAATATATACGCAATTGCTCACCAATGTACAAAGAATTATTTTTAGTACTAAAGTTTTAAACGGGTTCCCTGTGACATAATAAAAAACTGAATTGCAAATAATAAATGCTATTCCACCAATTATTAGGTAGCGTATATACATCCATAAATATTCTATTGGTTTCTTTTTAAATCCATATTTATATACTACATATGGCGTATACCACAGATGAGTACATGACCTAGCTATAACTGTTGCCAATAATATTCCAGCCAGTCCACAGATTTTGCCCAGGCTAATAGACAATACAATATTTATTATTGCTGTAAAAATCTGGATAAATCTTCCATAATGAAATAATCCCATCGTATCTTTATAAGTACCTACAACATTAGTAACTCCTGACACATAAAAGTTTAATGCTAATATTAATGATATTACATCCGGAAGAATATATTTATGCCCAAATAAAACTGCAATTAAATCTGTACAGCAAAAATATATTCCTAACGATACCCATCCATAAATCCAACAATTAATCATATTTAGAAAGGTAAACATCTCATATTTACTTTTCTCTTCTGAAAGAACATTATGATTTCCAATACTTGCAGTCAGTCCGTTGAACACTTGGGCTAAGAGTGTATTTAATGTATTTATCAATAATGTATAATTAGATGCCATACCGGTTACTGACAAACCGCTAAAAAACGTTATAATAATATTGTCTGTCCCATTAACCAAAACACCTGATACCTTATAATACATTAAATCTTTTACATTCTTAAATAACGCTCTTCGTTCTTCTTTTTTTAAACCGTTTACATGTTTCTCTTTAATATACGGATAATGTTTCACTGCCACATGAGAAATCCAAATATTATATATTAATGTAAATGCTGCTTGGATCAGTAAATATCCAATATAGTTATGTGTGACAAGTATAAATGCTGCTTGTATAACTGATTGAATACACAATATTATATAATTCAATCCTGTAACCAAGTAGTTCTTTTGGGCTGCCACTAATAAAGTACTTCTATATGAAAAGAAATAGGAACTCGCAGTATTAAAAAGATAAATTACATAGATCAAATAAATGCTTTCATGAATATCTGGCTGATTTCCAATTATTAATTTTAAAAAGGGTAAAAGTGCTAATCCCCCTGCGGCAATTACCGTTCCTATAATATAATAAGCTTTTCCAAATAATTGAACTAACGCGGCAATCTTCTCTCTGTCATCAATTGCAATTGGCTTATATAATGCATATATAATTGCTCCACTAATACCTAATTCGGCAAGAGATAACATTGACAATATATTAGAAAACAACCCGCTTATTCCAAGATATGCCTGTGAAAAGCATCTGGTAAATACCATTCTGTTTACCAAACTTAAAATGACACTTAGGGCATATCCCCCTACTCCAGCTAAAATATTAAGAATTGAATACTCTGTTCTACTCTTCGCTCTCATTTAACAGTATCCTTATCTTTTTAAAGCTTTTTTCAGTTTTTTATATTTCTTTTCGCCCATTAATAATTTTACAATTCTATTAGGTGTATGTATCCAATAATCTCTTCTGGCAGCCTTTTCCCATAACATTCGCTGTTTCTGTTCTTCTGGAGAATACCATGACGCATCAAATTGATGAATTGAATATGTTGCTTTTGTTATCTTTGTTATTCCCGTTCTAAAATCCTTGGGACAAAAATATTCTTGTGGAAATATTGTTAAACCCTCTATATTCTGAATCTTTCCATTATTAGGCTGTAATCCATGTTTTTTCAAAAAATCTGTTGTATATTGGGGACTCGGTTTCCGGTTATATGTGCCATTATCATTTTTATAGACTAAATAATCATACAAGTCCATATGTGCCCTTAACAGCTCAAAATACTTTTCTGCCCCAAAGCCAAGTCCTAATGCCACATGTTTCTCATCTTCAAAACCTGCAAATGCTTTTAACGATAATAATGAATCAAAAGATTTCACTATCTGCACATCTGTATCTAAATAAATTCCTCCATAATTATATATAATCCATAGTCTCAAATAATCAGGAACAAACCCCCAGGCTTTTGCCTCATAAGCCTGTCTAGTATATTGATTTTCTTTTATATTTAAATTTGACTCATTCCATTCCTTTATTATATAATTCGGACAATATTTTCTCCAGCTCTCAATACATTGTAAAACATTCGCAGGTTTTTCTTTTCCACCCAGCCAACAATAATGAATCATCTTTGGAATAGCCACATTACTTTCCTCCTAAAAATTGTTGCTTCCATATTTGAATCTTATTTTCATTTATACATACATCTGTCCTTTGTTCCTTATTTATTCTATCAATCAAATTTCTTGTGGAACAATTTCTTGAAATTATTGGTAAATTGAAATCTCTTCCCATTTCTTCCGCTCTATTATCAATTGAAATAATAAGTGTCCGAATCTTTTCATTCATCGCATGAATTCCTGCATGAAGCCTTGTTCCCACATAATCAATATCGCCTCTACTCAGGATTTCAGAAAAAGCCTCTACACTGCCTGGTACAATTTTTACCAAAGCTACATCAATAAGCTCCTTTAGATACGAATAATCCTTTGCTCCCTGAAGCCAGATATAAACCTGCTGATATTGAGATAATAATACTTCCAACATCTCTTTATCTTTTTCATAATTCCTATCATAGTCCGTTACAGTTGATATTACCTTTGAAGCTTTTTTTCTTGGAATTTTCGCACAATGCTCTTCTGTCAAATTCCATAACGTCGGGCATCCTGTATTAATTACATTTTTTATCCCCATTTCCCGAAAACATTTTTCGGTATAACTGTCTCTTACTGAATGTAACCCCTTACTACTCAAAATTGTGTTATAAACTTTTTTTGAATACATGGATATATCTGAACAGTAGTACCCCCATCCAACCCCCAGGGTTATTATATTTGTATAGTCTCTTAAATTTGAAGGCATTTTCCAGTTTGAATATTCTTCAAAATGCGGTGTCATTAAATTAGTTCCACATACAATTCCTGTATAACATTTTCTCAAATTCTCAAGTTCTTCTCTCCGAGGAAGTGTTTGTGTTGGAAATCTGTAAATATCTCTATCACTAAAAAGTTCTTTAATTATTTTGTCACAATAGAATTTTATAATATAATCTCCCATATTCGCAGAATGAATAGCTGGATCAAAAACTGCTATTTTTTTTGTATTCTTTGCCCTCATGGATATCAATCTTGCATATTCAATTTCTCCAATCCATAATACATTCTTAGATAAGTGTTTTATTTTATCAACTGATGTTTTCATAAATGGCATACTCAATCATCTCATTTCTTCTATTAAACAATCCGGAATCGTCTTTTTAGCTATCCAATATGAAATGTATGGATGTTTTACCATCAATATGGCACATAATTTTCTCATTCGACAGGAATACGGATTTTGACATATTAATTTTAAATGTCTTTTAAATGAATTAATATGTGGATTCAATTTTACCTTTAAAGATTTATATTTAATCATTACAGCAAAATAGTTACGCATAAAGAATGTCAAATATTCATTCGCAGCATACCAAACCTGATCTTGTAAATTTCTTTTATAAAAAAATTCAATATAATTTTCTCGTACAAGAAACTCTCCAAATCTATCATATCTTAAATAATTGCTTCTGGTAATTGACTGCGTATTGTTATACCAATAGTATAACGGTTTCATAGAAACTGATATTTTTTTACATTTTAGAAGTAATGGTAAATATACACGCAAATCTTCATATATTTCACCTTCTGGATATCTTATTTCCGAAAATAATTCTTTTTTATAAAGTTTTCCACAAGCAGTTACTGATATTCTACCAAAATTATTCGGGAACAAATGATTAATAAAATCTTCTTTATCCAACACATCAAATTTGACTTTCAAATTTTCTTCTACTGGCATCTTGTCTCCAACTGATAATAATCCTGTAGTAACAAAATCTGCAGAACTGGTTTTTATCTCCTCAATCATCCATTCAATCATGTGTGAGTGAATCATGTCATCACTATCAACAAAAGTTAAATATTCTCCTTTTATAATATTCAGTGCTTTGTTACGTGCAGATGAAAGGCCACCATTTTTTTTATGAATTACTGTTACCCTGTAATCATTTGCAGCTATTTCATCACACAAAATCCCGCTAGTATCTGTCGATCCATCATCCACTAATATTACTTCTATATTTGTATATGTTTGTTGCAAAATACTCTTCACACATCTTGTAAGGTAATTCTCTACATTATAAACAGCAACAATCACACTTACCTTTTCCATTTTTTATTTTCTCCTCTAGTATCAGAAATAAAAGACGTATTTTAACATAATAGGAAATTTTTTTTGATTTAAATATAAATTTTTTATATTTATTCAGTTGTTTACGTAAATATATTTCTACGCTATTCCATCCATGCCTCCTGGCATGAATAATTCCATTTACAATTTCCGGAGAATATTTTTCCAACAGCCAGTCTGATTCATCAAAATAGCTTTTCAAATTTTCATTTATCTTATTTAGTGCCATGTGATAATGCAATTCATTCCTTTCCTTTTTTTCAGGATTTAGTGTCGTTCCCTCTTCACTTACGTTATATCTATATAAACATTCAGGGCACAATGCGATAGTGTGAACTTTTTTCAACATTCTTACAACCCAATCCAAATCTTCAAAAAAAGAAAGATTCCTATTAAAAAAGGAGATTTCCAAATAGTCACTTCTCTTCCATAACTTATTCCATGGATATCCTCCGCCACAATCCGAATAGTTTCCTAATATTTTTTTTAATACACTTTGCATATCTTCACAAATTTCTTTGGAATCACATACAGACACTGCTAACTCGGTTTTATTTAAGCATCGATACCATCCATAAAATACAACATCTGCCTCTGTATCTATCATTGTTTTAACAGCTATTTCTAATGCCTTATGCTCCAACGCATCATCCGCGTCTACAAAAGTCACATATTCTCCTCTTGATTTTTCAATTCCATAGTTTCTGGCCATCGAAACTCCACTATTCTCATAATGAAATACTCTAATGCGCTCATCTTTTTTCATATTTTTATAACAAATTTTTAAACTATTGTCCGTTGAGCCATCATCTATAAGTATTAATTCAAATTTCTTATAGGTCTGATTTAATATACTCAATATACATTTTTCTATATTTTTTTCTCCATTGTAAATTGGAACTATTATAGAAACCATTCCTGAATAAATTTCTTTACGAGGTTCTGACATTTGGTCCAAGTTTTCCTTTCCATCCATCATAAACACCTTTTAATAGCATTTTAATAATACTGATTTTTTTACATTTCATCGAAAATACTGCAAGCAATTTCACAAATATTATTTCAAACACAATTGCTTTATAATGCTTTTGACATTTATACATATATGTAAAATTACGTGCTGTATAATATTCTTTCCACGCTGCTTCTACTATAAAAGGCACTTTAATCCCTAACACAGTCTTTTCTTGCGTCTTCGGTCTTGGATGCAAATATCTCGCATTCACTACAGTTGCAATGTAACCTCCTGCATCCAATGTTCGCTGTTTATAATCAACTTCATCCCCTTTAATAAAAAACTCTTTATTCGGAAAACCAATTTTCTCAACTAACTCTCTTGAAATCAATGTACCATTAAATGGATTTGCCTCTCCTTCTAAAATTCCACTTCTAGATGCATCTAAGGCTTGTTGTACCGTATATTTTATTCCCATTTTAAATGAAAGCATTTCTCCCTGCTGTACTAATGCATTAATAAATAATTTTCTATCAGCAATATTGCTTTCATATAATTGTTCAGCAACTGACATAAGGCATTCTAACATAAATTTATCTGCCATTTTTCCATCATCATCCATCAGCAAAATCCAGTCAGCCCCAAGCTCAAAAGCTGCTTTTGTACCAGTATAAAATCCCCCCGCTCCCCCAATATTTGACTCTGTCCTTATGTATACAAACTGATTATTGTTTTTCCATCCATTTTTCTGTAAATATTTTGGGGTTCCGTCTGTTGAACAATTATCCACAATACAAATTCGATCAATTGAACGCGTTTGTTCCAACAGCATCTGGATATTCTCCCCCAGCAATTCTTTTCTGTTATACGTCACAATTACTGCTACAATCATTGTTTCGCCTCTTCATATTCTATGATTAATTTGATTTTTTAATCTAACGTATAATTTTGGACTGCAATACGCTAAAATTGCCTGCATCTTTCTTCCAATACTATATCTTTTACTGGTACAATATTTTCTTAAATATTTCTTTAAATACCGTCGAAGTTGTCTCCAAATTTCTTGATCCTGTAAATAACTATTTTGATAATTCCAAATTAAATTAATACTCCAGTTACAAATTTCCTCTTCCGCAGCACAAATCATTTCCTTATCCTTACTACACTCAATCATTTTCTCATATGTTCGAATTGACTCAATGTCTCGCCTTGTAAAAGTACTATGTGTCGCCGCACCACTATGTTGATAATAGTGATATAGTTTATCTTCCGGTGAAAAAACTATTTCTTTACAATAATTTAAGTATCGAAATGTGAAATCCAGGTCTTCTGTTTTTCCTGCAGCATCAGAAAATTTTAATCCATTCGAGCGAATAATATTTAAATGATACAATTTATTCCAGGCAAATCCTCTAATGCATGGATGCATTAATAAGGCTTTTTGTGCCTGTATATTATCCATTTTTTGACAACCTTGATTTCTGTTTGCCGATTTTGATTGTGTATCTGTATCAACATAATATCCTACACATAATAAATCAGGATGATACTGCTTCTGCAGTTCTAACAGACGTGACACATACTCTTTCTCTACCCAATCATCTGGATCTGGAAAAGTAACCAGTTCTCCCCTCGCCATATCCATTCCAACATTACGAGCAGAAGAAAGACCGCCATTTTCTTTATGAACAACTCGCACTAAATGTGGATAAGCTATAGCGTAACGATTGCATAACTGTGAACTGCTATCTGTAGAACCATCATCAACCAGAATTATTTCATAATCCCCCGTTTGACTAAGTAAACTTTCCATACAACGTGGTAAATATTGTTCCATATTAAAAACTGATACGATTAACGAAATCATCATATTTACTCCTATGTTATCTCATCATATTTCGACAGCTTATATATTCAACAACATCTCCTCAACTGCATTAACCGTTTTTTCGACACTAAATTTTTCACTTCGCAGTCGTGCCTGCTTTTTGTAATAAGAACGTATTTCTGAATTCTCTAATAAATATTTAATTCCTTTATATAGTGCATCTTCTGAATTTTCAGTAATTAATCCATATTTGCTGTTTCCCAGTAACTCTCTCATACCTGATACTTCTACAGTACAAACCGGTGTACCTACAATTAAAGCTTCCGTTGTTGCAGTCGAAAATCCTTCTGCATAACTTGCACAAACAAATAAATCACATTTACTTATATACTTATAGGGATTGACCTGGTATCCCAACATAGTAACTGTATTTTGCAATTCATTTTTTCTAATGAATTTCTCCATTTCAAATTGCAATGGGCCTGTACCCAAAATATAAAGATGTACTGGATATCTTTCATCACATAACTTTTTAATAATGGATAACAGACGCATATAACCTTTGGATTTTTTTAGTGTTCCAACAGCAATCAATCGTATCTTTCCATCTTCTAACAGCTCATTTTCTGATTGGCACGACCATTCCAATATTTTATTCGATTCCACCGTATTATATAAAACTTTACAAGGTTTTCGTAAATCCATAATTTTACAAAAATCCTCATGAACATATCGTGAGACACAAATTATTTGATTAAAACGGTTATAGCACTCCCGAGCTTCCTGTTCATTTCGAAATGAATGCGATAAGCCCCCTATCGTGTGTTGTTCAGCATGAATCCATGATACCAATTTTGTATTTACATTTTTGCAACCACTAATCACACGTGCAGAGGGTCCCTCTAAATATGCAACTTCAATATCATATGTATCTTTTACACACACTTTGTGTAACTGTTCAGGTGACATCAGCTTCATAAGCTTACTATTTCCAGGAAATTCTTTTGGAAATATAGATTTAAAGCAAATATCTTTTGCAAGAAACTGTTCATTTACTCCGCCACCAAATAAAACAGTTACTGAAATTTCAAACTTTGAACGATCCAGATGATTGACTAGATTTGCAAGAACTTTTTCAGCTCCCCCTTGTCCTAAATCATGAATCAAAAATAATACTTTTCTCATTTTTCTTTACGTTTCCAATTTTATCTCAGTTTCTCTTTGTCCATCGAATCTTTTATTTCAAATATGCAATCTCTTTCTATGCAAAAAATCATAAACAAACTCTGGCAGTAGCCCTGTCAGAACTGGGCGTACTGTATATATATAGTTCCAAAAAGGTAGTTTAAATTCTTTTATTGCAAGACATTTTACATAACTTTCATTAATACGATTTCTTAATGAACGTCGTTTAAAAGCATTTCTGTCATCTCGCATCTGATATAATGGTTCATGTATATTCATACCTTTATATCCAGCTTTATACATTTTTATCCATAAATAATAATCTTCTACTCTAATAAAATGTTTTCCGACAGAATATCCATTCACTTTCAAATAGGCCTCTTTTCTTACCATGCATGCAGCATGACAAAAAGGACTCTCATGTACAAAATCCGAAAATTCCGGATATTGTGGGTGTCTAATTTTTCCCCATACTCCCTTTTCATCAAAAAAATCCATATCTGAACTCACAATTGCAATATTTGGACATTTATCCAATATTTCTATTTCTTTTTCAAACCGCTTGGAGTCGCACCTATCATCTCCATCCATTCGAGCTATGTATTTCCCCTTTGCCTTATTCAGACATTTATTTAATGTCCTATTCAACCCCAGATTCTCACAATTTTTCAATAAAACAATTCTTTTGTCTTTCCTTTTTAATTGTTCCGCTATTTCATAGGTATTATCAGTTGATCCATCATCACACAATATAAGTTCCCAATCTTTAATACTCTGTTCCTGGATACACACGACTGCCTCTTCCAATGTATCTGCACAGTTATATATGCCCATTAAAATACTTATTTTTGGATTATTCATCTTTCACTCTCTACACCAATCCCCACGCAAACCGCATCTGATAATAAAAGAATCCACAATACGCCACCACCGCCGCAACCGTAACCAGTCTTGCCGACTTCCGCATAAAGATATGCTCAATCTCCCATGGCAGTAAAATATAACTGTACAGAGACGCATAAATCGGCAGTCTTCCGATAAAAATACCGCTTGTTACCATTGATACAAGGTAAATCCCGGAACTTATGATCGACATATTCGTACACAGGTTAATAACCGGATCATCGGCCTCCTGTATATATTTCAATCCTATAAAAGACAGGATTGCAGGTATCGAATAGATCAGAACACGCAATGGATTGGTTCCATCATCTCCCCAGCTTGTCCAGTCATTGACCATGTTCGCATACTGTGTTTCCTTCATGGCATTATCAAGTAAACTGGTAAATTTTCCAACATAGAGGATTGCTACCAATGCCAGAAGCAGGAACAAAATCGTTCTCCTGTTCCATGGTTTTCCCTGCGCTATGATCATTAACGGAATCATGAGTAAAGCCGACTGATGCATAGTTGAGGCAAGTATGATCAAAAGGATTGCCGGAATATACTTTTTCTTCAACATAAACGGAGTTGCCAGTAAAGCAATCGTTACTGCCAGAAACTGCCGGACTCCATTCTGCGCCCATGACATATAATCCGTTGATGCAATAAAAAGAAAAAAGCTGAACCAGTAAAATGAAGAATATTTCCTGTACAGCCAAACAATGACCAGTAACTGAAAACCTGCAAGTAACATAAAACAACCAATATCGCTTACATGAAAAAGGCTTTTTAATGCTGCCACCAAGCCATAAAAACCTTTGTCTTTCATAATCGTATCCAGATAAGCTGACATTTCAGAAAAACTGGAAGGTGCATCTTTAAATGCCCCGCGATACGCCGCCGTATCTCCGAATACATCGCTTCTGTACCCGGCCCAGACAATGTACGGTACTGCCATCAGCACTGCTGGAACCACTCCCCATCTTGTCTCTACCTTCCCGCACACCATTTCGCGATGTTTTGGGAAATAAGCTGCAAGTGCCAGTCCGCCTGTAAACAACCAGATCAGCAGCCACCAGTAATTTGTCAGTGTCATAGTCTTCCTCTTTCCTGTTTCGATCTATTGCCTGTGATAACCTTTACGGTTTCTTCCACTACCTGATTTTTGTCGAATTCTTTTTCCATTTTTTCGCGCCCGGCTTTTCCGATTGCTTCCCGCTTGTCTCTGGAAAGTTCGGTAAAGCGTTTCATAGCTTTATAAAGGCTGTCAGCACTTTTTACTCTGCAAAGCATCCCGCTTTTTCCATTATCGACAGCTTCGCGACAGCCCGGAATATCAGTAGTAATGATTGCTCTGCCTGATGCCGCCGCTTCGAGAAGTACATTGCTCATACCTTCGTGATAACTTGGGAGTACCACACAATCCGCCTGTGCATAAAAGGGTCGGGGATCTTCCTGAAATCCATAAAATCTTACAATTCCCTCTTTTTGAAGCTGTTCTACTTTTTTCCTGTATTCCTCTTCAAAGAATCCAACCAGATCAAGCACAAACTCGCATCCATCTTTTCGCAACCTTTCTATTGCTCCGAACAATTCATCCATACCTTTTTCTTTCATGATCCTTCCCAGATACAGAAAATGAATTTTTTCATTATTCGGATAAAAATGATATCTGTATTCTTCCAGATTGATTCCGGCACCATGAAGGACGACTTCTTTTTCCTCAGACAAAATTCGACGTTTTTTGAACTCCTGTGCATTTGCCTGATTCTCAAAAATTACTTTTTCTACTTTTCGTAAAGCAGTCCGATACATCACCGTAACCATATCCGAAAGCACCGGTTTCTGGAAAGCAGTTCCAAGTCCCTGTACATTTGCCAAAAAAGGAATCTTCATCTTTCCGCACAAATACCCTGCATAAATATTGGGTTTGATTGAATAGGTAATTACCAGATCCGGATTTTCTCTTTTCAATATTTTTTTATATGTACGAAGCAGTCTCAAATCCGTAACTGGATTCACACTTCTTCGATCAACTTCTGTTTCGATACAGTGTGCTCCCAACTCTTGCAGATCCTCTTCATGTCCGACAAATGGTGTACTGATCACAACTTCATAGTCTTCCATCAGTCTCTGAATCAGTTCTTTTCGGAAACGATACAACATATATGAATGATTCGTCACAATCAACAGTTTCTTTTTATTACAGTTCTGCATGTGCCTTGCTCCGGTGCCGCCTTCTACGACGCCTTCACTTTTCAACACAGATCTGATTGTTCCGAGAATGCATCGCATATCCATAAACATATTCAGATGTCTCACATAATAGCCATCGAGTCTTGCTTTTTCACTTATTTCCAACTCATCTCTTCCATGAATCTGTGCCCATCCTGTCAATCCAGGGCGGATATCATTTGCTCCATATTTATCGCGTTCTTCCAGAAGATCATATTGATTCCAGAGTGCAGGTCTTGGCCCGACTACCGCCATATCTCCCTGAAAAATATTCAGAAGCTGTGGCAATTCATCCAGACTGGTTTTTCGAAGCCACCTGCCTGTTCCTGTCAGATACTGTTCCGGATCTGACAGCAAATGAGTTGGCGTGTCATGTGGTGTATCCGTCTTCATGCTTCGGAATTTATAAAGCATAAAATGACTCTTGTGGATTCCTACACGCTTTTGCTTAAAAAATACCGGTGCTGTAATTCCATCTTCCAGCTTGATTGCAATCGCAATACCGGCAAATACCGGTGAAAGTATCACCAGCCCTGCTCCTGACAGAATCTTATCGGTCGCTTTTTTCAGTTTTAAATAGCTTTCTGAAGGTTTTCGCATTGCTGATTTTCCTCTGTCTTTATGTGATAAGTAGATACAATACTCTGCATCAGCAGGCGCATGTCGTCCGTCTCATTTGCTGCAGCCTCTTTCATAACCCGGAGTGCATAATAAAGTCTGTCCTCATCAACATCGATCGGATGTCCGATGTGAATCAGCTTATTTGGAGTCTCTGTCATTCCTTCTTCATCCATGAGAAGTTCTTCGTAAAGTTTCTCTCCCGGACGAAGACCTGTAAATTCGATAGCAATATCCTTACCTGGAACATACCCGGAAAGACGAATCATGTTTCTGGCAAGATCCAGGATTTTTACAGGCTCTCCCATATCCAGGACAAAAATTTCTCCTCCTTTGGCGTAAACACCTGCCTGAAGGACGAGTGAAACTGCTTCGGATATCGTCATAAAATATCGGATGATTTCCGGATCGGTGACTGTTACCGGACCACCTGCTGCAATCTGTTTCTTAAAAAGTGGAATGACGCTTCCATTGCTTCCAAGCACATTTCCAAACCTGACAGCCACAAAATCTGTCTTCGAGTGTCTGTTGAAGCTCTGAATGATCATCTCGCAGACTCTCTTGGATGCTCCCATGATATTGGTCGGATTGACTGCCTTATCGGTAGAGATCTGTACGAATTTTTTTACTTTCCAGCGGTCTGCCGCCAAGACCAGATTGTAAGTCCCAAGAACATTATTTTTGATTGCTTCATTCGGACTTGCCTCCATCAGTGGCACATGTTTGTGTGCAGCAGCGTGATAAATGATATCCGGTCGATACTTTCCAAGAACTGTATCCACTCGCTCTTCATCGCGAATCGATCCAATCAGCACAGTCAGTTTCAGATTCGGATATTTCATTTTCAGTTCCTGCTGAATGTCATATGCATTGTTTTCATATATATCAAATATGATCAGACGCTCTGGTTTATGCGCAGCAATCTGTCGACAAAGTTCGCTGCCAATCGAGCCGCCGCCACCAGTCACTAGGATTGTTTTGCTACATACATAATCCATGATCTCATCTATGTTGACATTTATTTCTTCTCGTCCAAGAAGATCTTCAATATTTACCGGACGAAGTTTACTGACATTGACTTCTCCATTCACCAGCTGATACACTCCTGGAAGGATTTTCAGTTCACAGCCCGTATCTTTGCAGATTTCCAGGATCGGACGAATTTTTCGGCTTCCCGCTGACGGTATCGCAATAATGATCTGTTCAATACCATAGTGTTCCACACTTCTTTTTATCGCATTCCTGTCACCCACCACACGGATTCCCAGTATATAACGTCCGATCTTACGGCGGTTATCATCAATCACACAGCAGATTTTCTGATCCAGATATCGACTGTTCTGAATCTCCTGAATCAATGTTCTTCCGGCTTCTCCGGCCCCGATCAGCATGATCTTTTTTTTCTTTTTTATTGAATAATGCTGTCTCTTTCGGTATCGAAGTCGGATCAGTCTGTAAAAGAATCTGCTTCCACCTACCAGCGCGATCAGATAAAACGTGCGGATCACATAATAGCTTCTCGGAAGATGTTTTCCCATTCCCACAACGATTGCCATGTCACAGAGTGAAGAAAAGACAACTGCGCCAATGATCTTGAAGGTTTCCTCCAGACCTGCGTATTCCCACAAGCTGCTGTATATACGAAACACTCCAAAAACAATCAGCGTCACAAAAATCATCAGCACGCCGTAATCCAGAAGCACGCTGAAAAACTCTTCCGGTATCTGTCTGACATCAAATTCAAATCTGGTGGCAAGCGCCATCAGTGAAGAAAGAATGATCAAAAAGATATCCAGAACGATCAGACAGACTCTTCTTAATAACAACTGATAATTTATTTTCTTTCTCTTCATCCTTTTTTCCCATAGTAGCCGTAATGGCCATAGCCATATCCGTAGCCATACCCGTAGCCATATCCGTAACCATATCCATAACCGGTAATTCCCATCTCTGTTCCATTCAGTACATACCCGATTAGATTTACACCGGTATCTGCAATATTTTCTACTCCGTTCAGAATTCTGTCTATGCGTGCAGAGTCCTGACGTACTACCATGACTGCTCCATCTGTCATACGAGCGATTGCTGATGCGTCCGAAAGCATGCCACATGGCGGCGTATCTACAATCACATAATCATAATTTTTACGAAGTACCATTAACAGCCGTTCCAGATATCCGTTTCCAATCAGTTCGGTTGGATTTTTTACCATCTCTTTTCCCGGCAGAATGTCCAGCTCATACTCGCCGTAGCGAAGCATAACCGATTTGAGATCTGTTTTTTTATTCAAAACATCTGCAATCCCATACTTTTTTGTCCGAATTCCCATAGACAATGCAACAGATGGATGTCTGAGATCTCCATCAAGCAAAGCAACTTTCTTTCCTTTTTTGGCAAGAGAAATTGCAAGGTTTACTGCTACTGTTGTTTTTCCTTCGTCGGATATGGCACTGGTCACGATCAGACTTTTTATTCCATTCTCTTCTGCATTTTTTGTCACTCGCGTGCGAATCGTTCGGAAGCTTTCCCGAAGAACTGTTGTATTTCCTTTCCCGTCAAGAAGTACTGTTTTTTTACTTTTGCGTCTTTTTCCATGTGATTTTGGCACGCTTCCAAGATATGCAATACTCAGATAGTTTTTCAGGTCCTCTTCCCTTCGTACCGTTTTTCTTGTTGATGCATATACAAATAAAAGGAAAATACTAACTACCGCCCCCGCAGCCACACCTTTTGCAACTGCTCCTGTAAAATTCTGCGGATTCTGTGGTTTTTCCGGAATGCCACTTTCATCCATCAACGTCAGCTGTGTATCTCCTATAATATATTCTGCAACCTGCGGATAGTATTTGATAACTGCCTGCAGCACATCGTAAGCAATCTGGGGATCAGAAGCAGTTACATTGATCGTAAAAATTGATGTATCCTGAATTGCTTCTGCTGAAATACTTGCTGGTATCGAATCAACCCCGAGACTTTCTGCCACAATATCCGAAAGTGCACCACTGGTCAGGATATATGGAAATGTTTTACTGAGCTGTCCTGCTGTTGTTTCATCTGAATAGCTCTGATTGTATCCGTATGCCGTCTTAGTCTCCACAACAAAAGAAGAATATGCCTGATATACCGGAGTATAATTTGTCTTTTCTCTCATATACATAACGGCTCCACAGACTGCCATAAGCAGAAAACACAGGAGGAAAAACTTCTTAAATCCTCGCCACATATCATCCAGAATCGTAGTAAAATACAGAATTCCGGAATCCATCTCTGTATTACGCTCGCTTCCCATAATGTCCTCCATATCCGTAATGTCCGCTTCCTGCCATATTTTGTGACGTCACACCATTCAGGATGCAGCCAAGTACTTTTCCTCTGGTATTGTTCAGTATATCGATTGCATCATTAATGTCCTTCGTCAATACCGTGTCCTGTCTTACTACCAGCACAGAAGCATCTGTCATCTGTGCCAGCTCCTCAGTATCTGCCACAAGCGCAAGCGGAGAAGTGTCGATAACTACATAGTCCATTTTTTCACGGCAAAATGCGATGATCTGTTTGAGCGTCATGCTTTTCAACAGAGTTTCGATTGCATTTGAAGAAGTTTTATTTAAAATCATATACAGACCGGAATTATTCCAGTTCCGGATAATCTTCTCCGTACTTGCATGGTTGATCAGTACATCTCCTAGATCCGTCTCTTCATTATCACGGACATTAAAAATTTTGTACTGTGCCGGTTTTCGGAAGTCACAGTCTATCAGCATAACTCTGCTTCCTCCCTGCGCAAGTGACAGTGCCAGATTTGCTGCTACTGTGGATTTTCCTTCATTTTCCATCACACTGGTAACAAGAAGTACTTTTGCATCCTCTTTATCCATATAGCTTCTTACTCTGGATGCAGCCATTTTGCTGGATTCCACATAAGCAAAACTTCGAAGCGGATTCTGGATCAGCATAGAAAGATAATCCTTCTTTCTTTTCATGGAAAGGGCCTTTGATTTTTTCTCATAGGCAATCGTTCCAAGCAAACGGGTATCCAGTTTTGTGGATACTTCTCCCGGATTTTTAATGGTATCTCGTATGTAGGAAATTCCTGCCAATAAAGCGATCAGGCATCCGGCTGCCACAACAAATACCTTCATGACAGTTCTTTTTTCATCCAGTGGATTGATCGAAGCCATGGCAACAGATGGTTGCTGGATTGTCTCAATGATGACATTTTTTATCGCATAATCAGAAACTGTATTATAATTTTCCATAACAGACTGAAGTACTCGGTAGGACTCTGCTGCAGTTCCTGCCTTAACAGAAAATGTGATCAGATTCGTCTCCGGTACAAGATCTACAGAAGTTTTCACATTCAGGTTGTTCATCCCAAGATCCTGGGCAACTTTTTTCTTAAGTACATTACTTCCAAGAATTTCTGTAAACTGTGATGCAAGCTCTTTCGTAGAATTCAGATTCTGATAGATATTGTTATTCATCCCTTTTGCCGTAACAACAAATGTTGTCGAAGTTCGGTATTCCGGCTGATAAGTCGCACAGATCCAGATATCTGCAAACAATGCAGCAGCTATTGCCAGCAAAAGAATGGTCAGCCACTCTCTTCCAATGTCTTTCAGCATGCTGATCAGGTCTATCTGCTGAACGGTTTCGTTGTCTATTCTCTCTTCCATAAATTCCTCTTTCTCACTATCTCACCACAACGATCAGACGTACCTGACCGGTTACACTTTCTTTCCCACTGTCGTCCGTAATCTGATACAGGATTTCATATGTACCAGGAGTATTAAAATCTGCCTGATTCGTGATCTGCACCTCATCTGCAGTAATAGCAGTACGTTCCTGCTTTTCCGCCGGATTCGGATCACGGAGAACACCATCTTCTCCCCGTACAAATTTAATCCCTCCCATAGTGATCTGCTGAACATAGGACCACGGATCAATTGCATTTCCAACTGACGTATATACCAGATACTCTGATAATTCAAACTGCGGTTTCTGGGCCTCCTTTGACGGATCATAAATCTCAACAGTAACCGGTAATTTCTGTACATCTCCGGCACTGTTTGCAACCTGATATACCATTGGATATTCCCCTGCCACATCAGCCTGGACATAATATTCACTGGACATTTTAATCTTTCCAGTGATATCTCCATCCAGCACATCCGAACAGGTAAGCGTTCCCATGATATCCTGTGTATTCATCGCAAAACGCAGAGGTTCTGTCAAAGAAAATGTTGGTGAAACATAATCTGTATATGTAATTTTTCTTGCCGCCTTTGTCGCATGATTATCTGAATCAAATGCAACCACCGTCATATTACGCGTATGGTTTTCCATAAAATTACTGACAGATTCCACGATCAGACTTCCCGTCACATCACCGTCTTTGGAATCCGTTGCCTTAATTCCTTTCAAAAGTTCTCCATCTTCTGCCTGGCAGGATACCTGAATAGAGTCTGTATCCATTGTGATCGCCGGTGCCTGATTGTCTTTAGAATTGATCTGTTCATATTTGAAATACCCAAAAGACGCAGCTGCGATCACAAACACCACCATGCTAAATATCCTTAACTTTTTCATCAAACACTCCTCTTGATCTTTGCCTGTCAGACAGGCATAAAATATTTTTTCCTCCGTTCTGGTCTGCGACCATGCAAAGGAATCTGTATATTTTTTATGATCCGTTCCGGATTATCATCTGTCAGGTGCCATGCATATCCATAGCCTCCTATATGAACAAGGGCTGTTTTTGTCTCGCTCATATGTGGCGTACGGATATAAGAATGATGTGCATCACTGGCAATGCATGATATCAGGTCATTTTTCAGAAGGATATGTGCAGTCTCCATAACACTTCTCCCAAATCTTCCCAGAATGCTGCCCTTATTCATCTGCGTAACGCATCCATTCTGCACCCATTCATATATAAGCTCCGGATAATCCTGTATACAAAAATAACGCTCCGGGTGTGCGATCAATGGTATCTTCCCCGTATCAAAGATATCCTCCAGACATTCCCGGATCCACCAGGGATCTGCGTCAAACGGAAACTCAATCAAGTAATAATCTGTCCCATTGATTCCACTCAGCTGCTTATTTTTTATCTTTCGTGCAATATCCTCTGAGGCAAAAATCTCCATCCCGTTCACTATCTTTAACGGAATCTTTTCTTCTTTCAGTGCGGTACGCAGTTGTTCAAATGCATTTCTCAGCTGCTCTGACTGAAAATTTTCAAATCGCCCCGTCTGATTGCTGTGCGGTGTTGCTGCCATGATCTCCACACCGCTCTCCACTGCCAGCTCTGCCATTTCCAGTGATTCTTCCATATCTTCTGAACCATCATCCAGATCCGGCAAAATATGTGCATGTATATCGATCATTTTTGTCCCCTTTTTACAACACAACTTTATACAGAATATAATTCTACCCTTTTCTCCTTCCCACTCCTACATACTAAAGTATGTGTTTTTTCCTTCTTTTTTCTAAAAATACAAATCTCTCTTCACAAAAAAAGACCCACAGATAAATCTTTTCAGATTTACCCGCAGGTCTTCTGTTCGTTAATGTAGAAATAAAAGACTTCCATAAATGAGCAGCCCCGCTGCTGTCAGTACTCCTACCGCAATGCCAAGCGACAGTAACAGAAAGTATCGGTCTCTGGAACTCCTATGTTTCTTTTTTCTTGTCTTTAAAGTGTTCTCTGCCGGAGCAGTATCTTTCCACGGACTGGCATGTTTTGTATTCGTTTTATGATATGTTGTATCCTTGTGTACCTCTCTTTTTTCATATGCTGCACTGATCTGTTCAGATGAAGCCTTTTCTCCCAGTGTGCCAAGAAGTTCCTGATTTAACTGATCTGTATAACCTTCCTTTTTTGTTTTCTCATTCATAACTTTCTGTCCCGCCTTCCTATTTCAGTTTCTTTAAATGACTCTCTCTGATTTCATAAATATGATCACTGACAGAAAGAACACTTGGGCGATGTGTCGTAACAACACAGGTCCTGCCTTTCTCCTTCTTCATAATGTTTTTTAATACCCGTTCTTCCGTATCTATATCCAGTGCCGAAGTCGCTTCATCCAAAATCAGAACCGGCGCATTTTTCAGGAGTGCCCTCGCTATGGCCAGTCTCTGTGCCTGCCCTTCCGAAAGTCCACTTCCCTTCTCACCTACCACTGTTTCCATGCCCTTCGGAAGTTTTTTTACAAAATCATAGGCGCAGGCCATTTCCAGAACTTCTCTGATTTCTTCATCTGTGGCATCTTCTTTTACCATCCTCATATTCTCAGCAATGCTTCCTGCAAAGATGGTATTGCCCTGCGGCACATAGCTGAAAAATTCTCGTGTTCCGGCAGAAAGTCTGCATTTTATTCCCTCTGCATTCTTAAGTTCAGCCCTTCCTTCCATTGGATGCAGAAGTCCAAGTAATACGCGAATCAATGTTGTCTTTCCTTCGCCTGACGGACCAACGACTGCAGTGATCTCACCTGCATTCGCAATAAAATCCCCCCTGTGAATCACATTCTCTCCGTCTTTATAATGAATATTGACTTCTTTTAACTCAATCGTGATCCCTTTATACTCTTTTTCCAGAATTCGATCTACCTTCTCCGTATCCAGAGCATTTTCTTTTTCCAGTTCCGAAACCGACATCAGGCGTCCCGCACAAGTAGCAGCGTTGATGGCAGCCGGTATGATCTGAATCAGTGAGGAAAACGAGGAAGACAGTGAATTTGCCATCTGGAAAAACATCAGCAGGGTTCCGGTGGTGATGTACCCACTCCAGAGTCTGTACACGCTCCATCCAAAACAGATATACGAAACACCGGTTCCTATTGCTGACATAAAGGAAGACGTATACACGGTAAATTTATTATAATCCAACATTTTTTCTTTGTATCTGTTCTGAAGGCTCTGTAGCTTCTTTTCAAATACTCCTGTCAGATCAAGGGCTTTTACTGTCTGGATATTCTGAAAAGTATCATCCTGAAAGGACATCAGACTGCTAGTCATCTCGCGCATTTCATTATTATAGGTCCGCATCTTCCCCATGAATTTTCTGGAAAAGATCACCGTAACCGGAGCACTGAGAAGTGCAATTCCTGCCATGACCGGATCATAATAAAAAATAATCGCAAATGCACCAATAAATTGCACCAGCTTTGTAATACTGTTTGGAATCCAGCTGATCACGCCAGATGCTACCTGTACTGCATCATTTGACAGACGATTTAACAAATCTCCGCTTCTAAACTGCTGCAGTTCTTTCCATTCAGTATACAGAAGCTTTTGAAAAATATCTGCCTGAATTTCATTCTGTATCACAACGTTGATTCTTGCTGATATTCTGCTGATGACTGCATTCGAGATAATTCCAGCTGCTGTCATGCATATGATCAGCACAGCGAACAGAAGGATTTTATCTTTCCTGACTCCGGTGACTGCATCGATCAGATACTTGGACACAACACTGCTTCCAAGTCCCATAACGGTACCGAAGACTCCTGCCAAGATATAAAAACATATAGAAAACCAATAACGTTTTACATACTGATACATCCACACCGTTTCTTTGTATATTTCTTTCAGATATCCTTCTCTGATTCTGACAATGATTTTCTTTATCCACCGCTTCAAAATAGTACTCCACTTATCTTTACTGATTTCTCATCGCTCTACAATTCACTACCCGCAACTTGGTCAAATTATAGCACTGCACTTTATGATTCTCAAGCAATTCAACGCTTAAAAAGTGAATATATTTTTATTATCAGGGGACGAAATGGTATCACATAACGCCAGATATTCTCAAAAAATCTCCATGTAAATGTATGTTCATCCAAATATTTCCCTTTCCGCAAAACCCCGGTAATTACGCCAAAAATCCGAGTTTCTTTAATAGGTCCTTCTATGTTTTTCTGTCCATCTCCAATAAAATAGAACTGGTTTTCACCAGTTCTGTCATCTTTTCGCATAAAGTGAATTCTGTGCATAATATACTGTCCGTTTTCTCTCTGAAAAAAAGCAATATCTCCTTTTTTCAGAGGACGTTCAATCCTTTTTATCAGCACCTGATCCCTCCTGCCAATAAGAAACGGCATCATACTGTTTCCTGTGACAACAAGGGGAACTTCTTTTCCCTCCTCAAGAATTGAGCGGACAACCTTCATGTATTCCTGGTTGTCTACAATACGGACAGGAATTTCGTGATCCATAGAACTCTCCTTTATCTTTTCCTATATTCTGTTTTCATCATTTATATTGCAAATAACTTACAAAATACCCTGTGCTTTCATCTCACCGGAAACCTTAACGTATTCTCTGCTGTTTTCGAGATTACCAAGTTTCTCTTCCCAGGTAAGATTTCTCTTTATTTTCGCCGGACTTCCCAACACAAGTGAACCATCCGGAATCACAGTATTCTTCGTTACCAGACTGCCCGCACCAATGATACAGTCATTTCCAATCTGTGCGCCATCAAGGATTACTGCACCCATTCCAATCAATGATCGGTCTCCGATCGTACAGCTGTGGATTACGGCATTATGCCCTATTGTAACATTGTTTCCAATAGAAACCGGCTTATTATGACTTACATGAACCGTGCAGTTCTCCTGAATATTGGTCTCCTCACCAATCACAATCGGGGCTTCATCACCACGGATCACTGCATAATATAATACACAGCTGTCTCGTCCGATCGTCACATCACCAATAATTACGGACTGTTTCGCTATTCGTGCGTCTTCTGATATTTTTACATTTTTGTAGTTCACCATATTTTTATACTCATTTCTGATTGTACTGCATATATTATGAATGAAAAACCTCAAAATTACAAGATATTTTCCTTTTCCATACAAAAAATCCCCCAAAATCCTCGCACCTCGATGAGGTGCCCTGGATTTCAGGGGATTGAAATGTTCTGACTTAAATCAGATCAGAAATTATTTACCAGCTACCTGAGCTGCAACTTCTGCTGCGAAGTCATCCTGACGTTTTTCGATACCTTCGCCAGTTTCGAAACGAACGAAACCTTTGATTGCAATCTTAGCGCCGTTTGCTTTAGCAACTTCTTCTACATATTTAGCAACAGTCTGTTTTCCATCTTCTGCTTTAACGTAAACCTGATCAAGAAGGCAGATTTCTTTGAGTTCTTTCTTGATACGTCCAGTGATCATACCCTGGATAACCTTCTCCGGTTTCTGGGATTCTTTCGGATCGTTCTGGATCTGAGCAAGAAGGATTTCTTTTTCATGCTCGATATATTCAGCACTTACTTCGCTGTCGCTTGTGTACTGCGGTTTCAGAGCTGCAATCTGCATTGCTACGTTTCTAGCCATTTCTTTCACTGCATCGTTAACAACATCTGTTTCAACGTCTACAAGAACGCCGATTTTTCCACCCATATGTGTGTAAGAAGCAACGAATCCGTTTTCTTCTTTCACCTGAGCAAATCTTCTGATGTGCATGTTCTCACCGATAACTGCGATCTGAGCTGCAAGAGCTTCGTTTACAGTCTTGGTTGTATCAAGTGCCCATGGCTCTGCAAGGAAAGCGTCGATGTCAGCTGCGGAAGTTGTAAGTGCCTGTGCTGCAACATCTGCAACATAGCTCTGGAATTTTTCATTCTTAGCAACGAAGTCTGTCTCAGAGTTAACTTCTACAACAACTGCGTTCTTCTCATCATCAGCAACAAGAGTCTTGCAAAGACCTTCTGCTGCAACACGGCTTGCTTTTTTCTGAGCTGTAGCAAGACCTTTTTCACGCAGGAATTCTACTGCTTTGTCCATATCGCCATCTGTAGCTGTAAGAGCTTTCTTACAATCCATCATTCCGGCACCGGTCATTTCTCTTAATTCTTTTACCTGAGCTGCTGTAATAGCCATTGTATTTTCCTCCTGGAATTATTAAATTAATTATTCCTCTGTAGCTTCTTCAACTTCTGCTTCTTCAGCTTCTGTTGTTCCCTGATTTGCTTCGATAACAGCGTCTGCCATTTTTGAAACGATCAGTTTTACGGCACGAATAGCATCATCGTTACCCGGGATTACATAATCCAGTTCTTCCGGATCACAGTTAGTATCGCAGATACCGATAAGCGGAATACCTAATGTATGAGCTTCCTGAACACAGATTCTTTCTTTCTTAGGGTCAACGATGAAGATTGCGTCTGGGAGACGTTTCATTTCTTTGATACCGCCAAGGTTTTTCTGCAGTTTAGCAAGTTCTTTTCTTAATTCAATAACTTCTTTCTTTGGAAGTACTTCGAAAGTTCCGTCAGCTTCCATAGCTTCGATCTGTTTCAGTCTTGCAATACGGCTCTGGATTGTCTTGAAGTTTGTAAGCATACCACCAAGCCATCTTTCGTTTACATAGAACTGTCCGCAACGCTCTGCTTCTGCTTTGATAGCATCCTGAGCCTGTTTCTTAGTACCAACGAAAAGGATGTTTCCGCCGTTAGCTACGATATCAGCTACTGCATTGTATGCATCGTCAACCATGCCTACAGACTGCTGAAGGTCGATGATATAGATTCCGTTTCTTTCTGTGTAGATGTACGGAGCCATTTTAGGGTTCCATCTTCTTGTCTGATGTCCGAAATGAACACCTGCTTCCAAAAGCTGTTTCATTGAAATAACGCTCATGATTTGTTCTCCTTTTTGGTTAAATTCTTCCGTACAGATCATTTTCTATCCGGACCCAACCTCACACCGTAAGGGCACCATCCATCGGAATCTCTGTACGTGATTTTTATTTGTGCGGTTTTGCGCACATTGCAACTTCTAGAGTATAGCATAAGAAAACCCTCTGTGTAAAGAGGGTTTTGAGTTATTTTTGAGTTTTACGATGAAAGTTTCTCCGTGCGGTTCAGAAATACCACTGTGTTTTCTATTCAGTGCATGCGCTTATTTGCCGTCAGTCGCGCAAACTCGGCTTCGCCTCAGACAGTGCGCTTGATGACGGCAGCTTGCCTGCACTTCATGACGAAAGCCTCGTGAGTATTTCTATACCTGCACGGAGATGTTTTTCATCTGTAATTTCCTCAAAAGATATTTTATTTGTTGTATCGGCATCATGTTTTCAACTTTCTTAGTTCCTCATCTGTCAGGGATCGGCATTCTCCTTTTTTAAGGTCGTCGGGGAGGATGAGGGGACCCATGGAGATTCTCTTAAGGTAAATGACGGGGGTTCCGACCGCTTCCATCATGCGTTTCACCTGATGGAATTTTCCTTCGTGGATCGTCAGATGCAGTTCTGTATAGACTTCCGGGAGATTTTCTCTGCGGACGCGCCCTGGTTCTGGTTCACCTGCACCTTCCCAGCTTCCGCCAACGATTTCTACCTTAGCCGGCATCGTCAGTTTTTTTTCGCCGATATCCACACCATTTTCCAGTTTCTTGATCTTTTCCACTGTAAGCTTTCCTTCCACTCGGACAAAGTAGGTTTTATCCACATGTTTTCCCGGTGCAAGGAGTTCATGCGCCAGCATACCATCATCTGTGATAAGGAGCAGGCCTTCTGTATCTTTATCAAGTCTTCCTACCGGAAACAGACCCTTGCGATCAGATGGAACATATTCCATAACTGTTCGGTCATTACGATCTTCTGTTGCACTGACGCAGCCGGCTGGTTTATTCAGAAGATAATAGACAAATTCCGGTGCTGCACCTACTGTTTCACCTGAAAGTACAACGGTATCCTTCTCCGGATCAACCTTCAGTTCTGGTTTCTTCGCCGGAACTCCATTGACCTGAACCTGCCCCTTCTGTATAAACTTTTTCACTTCGCTTCTCGTACCCTTTCCTGCATCCGCAAGAAATTTATCCAGCCTTACTGCCTTTGCCATATATACTCCTTATTCTGTCTCAGATGAACCTGAATCGCCGCTGCTTTCCAGATAGATTGAAGTTGCTTCATCTGCTCCACCTATGATTTCCTGTGATACCATATCTTCGCTGTCATCCGTATACACTGTTTCTTCTTTTGTTACCGGTGCATCCACCTGTATACTACTCTGTGTGATTCCCAGCTCTGTAATCTTTTCTTTTACGAAATCAGGCAGCTTTTCTGTCTTCAGTCCATATGTATTCACAGCCTCGCCTTTATCTGTAAACACAGATGCATAAATATTCTGATATATCTCTGAATCTTTGTCGACGTATCCATTGTATCTTACAGTCAATGCCTCTTTCAGAGCTTTTATTTCTTCTGGATTCTCATAGGTTACATCTTCCTGCTGTCCATTCTCATCATTAAAATAGTTCAGCACAATCTTTTCAATATCCAGTTCCTCTACCGTCAGAGGATAACCTGTTTCCTTAAGAATTGCAAGAGTATTTTTAAATGAAGGATATATACCGACTATCCATTCTGCATACTGTACATCTGCATTCGTATTTCCTGGTATCATATTATTCACATCCTGTTTACGAGGAAGCTGATAAGCAAAATCAATTTTAACCTCGGGTACTTGCATAAAGTCTTCTGCTGTTGCAGCATCGACATCCTGCTTCATCGCTTCAAGGAGCTGTTTCATTTTATCCGAATCATTCTGGAAGATGCTGTATCCATTTCCGCCTGCATCATTCAGTCCAATATTTTTCAGATATTTCTGATCAAGATTAAGAAAACCAAATTTCTGTTCTTTCAGATTTTCTTCCTCATATAATCCTTTTACAAGAGCACTTAAATTCTCCGTCCCTATCCAGTATTTTCGGTAGATCTCTTTTCCAGATTTAAGTGTATATTTTATACTTGAATAAGAATAATATGTATAATCTCCATCGATTTCCTCACTTTTGGGATTGCCGGCAACGATATCCTGAAGAGCTTTATAAGTCTGGTCACCTATACCATTTTTACCGGTAAATGCCATTGCAGGTTCTGCCCAGTTATTTGCATTTGTTATTTCATAGTCTCCATCTTTGGTCTTTTGAACATTCTCATAGTAGTCCTGATCAAAAGACATCATGTTGAGATTCACGGATGCAATATCTTCCTGTTTTGGAATATAGCTGTCAAAATGCAGCAGGTCTTTCTGAAAAATAAGCGCACAAGCCGCTACAAGTAGTCCTGCAATTAGCAACTGTGATTTTTTCGCGAAAAATCCCTGGAAGCTCATCTGATATATTGTTTCTAACAGTCCGTGTATTATGACTGTTCCAAGTATCATTCCGAAAATCCACCAGAGGATTCTGGCTTTTCCGGTAGTGAGCGGATAGAATATCCAACCGACTGCAAGACCTCCCGGAATCACGACCATGAATCTCACTACGATTGAAATCCACGGATAAACCATTGATTTTCCAGCCGATTCTGATGGTCTTTTCTTATATGCAATCCATGCCAGGACTCCAAATACAACACCAAGAACAATAACTGCTGCAAGTAATTTTCCTGCCTTTCCTTCCGCATAAGCACTGACCATATCAAGAATCAACGTTCCCGGAGATGCAGAGTGCAGAAGCGTATGAAATCCACCATACTGATATTCTGAGAAGAAGGTATGCCAAAATGACTGTCCATAGGCTACAAGGATCAGACTGAGTACAATACCATACAGGTACATTCCACCCAGACACAGAATACCCATCAGCATATTTCCCGTCACACTGATTATAAGCACAATGCTGAAATAGATCACCAGGTAGATGATAAGATGCAGGAAAAGCATCCTGACTGCCATCCCCATAATATTCAGGCTGAAAAATCCTCGCGCTGCTCCAATGCAGATCATCAGAAATTCTGTAACGATATATGGTATCAGATAATATACCAATCCTGAAAATATTCTTTCCAGAAACATTTCTGATCTTTTCATCGGAAGTCCATGATAATAATCTGTTTTTTTGCCAGAATACAGGTAAATAAATCCATTCACACTGTTTATGAAAGCTGCTATTGATACAATGATCAGGCCTGACAGTACAAAACCATCCTTCCACAAATTGTTATACAAAATCTGACTTTGCAAAGCTGAATATTTCAGATCACTCCAGGAACTCAGCTTCACCATACCAGTCACCGGAAATGCCAGAAGAAATCCGAGTGCTATAAATGCCGGTATCCATATCTGACCTTTAGAAATCGTCTTTATATATTTAGAAGAAAATATTCTGGATTTCATAACCAGCCACCTCCGTTTCACTGATAAATATTTCTTCCAGAGTCAGCGGAAGCACTTCACTGAACAATGGATTCTTCTCCTGTATCTTTGCCATGATTTCTGACCGCGTACCTCTTGCTGTAAACAATACAAGCGATCCCTGATGATCGATCTTTAATATGTCAAGTTCTTTTTTCAATTCCTCTTCCTGTTTCCTGTCTGTCAAAACACACTGTACTTTATGAATATAGAATTTCATATCTTCCAGGTCTTTACTCAAAAGCATGCCTCCTTTATGCAAAAGTCCCACATGGTCACAGATGTCTTCCAGTTCTCTCAAATTGTGTGAAGCCAGAACCGGAGTAAAATCTCTGCTCATGATTTCTGCTGCAAGCAGACTCTTAACCCCCTGACGTACTACCGGATCTAATCCGTCAAATGTTTCATCACAGAGAAGATATTTTGTCCCTGCACTGATTCCAAGAAGTACCATCAACTGTTTTTTCATACCCTTAGAAAAGCTGCCGACTTTTCTTCTTTCATCAAGCTGGAACTGATTCATCAGTTTTGCAAATCTCTGCTTCTCAAATTTCGGATAATGCAGCTGGTAGAACGCAGCCATATCCAACGCTGTATAGTTTGTCGGAAAATAGCAATCATCAGATATGTAGAAAACCTGTTCTTTTGCCTTTTCATTATCAAATACTGCCATATCATCAATCTTTATTTCACCCTCATCAGGTTTCAAAATTCCTGCAATCATACGAAGAAGTGTACTCTTCCCTGCACCGTTGCTTCCAACCAGACCGAAGACCTCTCTTTCCCCGATTTCCAGCGAAACCTTACTGACTGCCATAAGCGTCCCAAATGCTTTGCTGCATCCCCTTATCTCTATCATCTCTGTTCCTCCTCATACCCTTTCTGAACCAATGTCATCAGTTCTTCTTCTGTCATACCTGTGTTGATTCCACGTCTGACAAGTTCCAGAAATTCTTTTCGAAAATCTTCTTTGCTTTTTTCCTGAATCTGCTGCGTCTCTGCAACAAAATTCCCTTTGCCTTTTACCGGATAGATCAGTCCCTCCTGCTCCAGTGTCATATAAGCTCTCTGAATCGTATTCGGGTTGATAGATAATTCCATTGCCAGCTGCCGGACAGAAGGAAGTCTGGAACCGGCCGGCAATGCTCCCTGATAGATCAGCGTCCTGAACTTTTCAGTTATCTGTTCATATATCGGACGTCTGTCCTGATAATCTAGTATTATCATTGTCCCTCCTTTCTGCTGTAAATCATTTTTTCGCATGTGTATTTAGTGTATTAATTGTTTTAATACACTTATGATATCATATATTCCCCTTAAGAGCAATCTTTCTAATTATAAAATCTTTCTAAACCCCGAAATCTAATTACCATTATTTCTTTATATAAAAAAGCTCCCAGATTTTATTTCATCTGAAAGCTTTTCATTTGTATCATAATTTTTACTTTTCTCTGCTATATAACTCGTTTTGATCTTCCCTGTACTCTTTTTGTAAAATAAAAACAGCCCAAAATCATTACCATCAGTAAGATCAGGAATAATACCATGATTGCAGCCGAATTCCTGGCAATGATCCATGTATACAAATCCGGCGATATCAGTGACCAGATATTAGCCCCCATATGCAATAGCACACTGCTCCACAGACATCCACTGATATCCAGAATATATGCAAACACTATTCCAAGAAGGCTCGCATAAACAGCCTGTACCAGATTTCCATGATAGATTCCAAAAATCAGGCCAGAAATTACAGCAGCTGCTCCCATTCGCATATAATCCCGAAGTCTCAGATAGATCAGCCAGCGAAAAACGATTTCCTCTGCAAGCGGTGCTATGATTCCCATAGATAAGATCAGGAACCACATTTGTTTTCCTTCCATCAGCTGGTCCATAGATTCCTGATATTCCTGATAATTCAAAACCGACTGCAGTATTCCCACAAGCATATTGGCAAACTGAGAAAATGCCGCTCCCATTCCAAGCAACATTAACATTTCCGGAATTTTCAACTGCCATGGTTTTTGCGAAGTTACAAGTCCGCCAATTTTTCTCGCTGCACGGTCTCTACTGTAAAACCACAGACAGGGAATCATAGCAAGTAATCCAGTCAGCCCTGTAAAAAGAATTGCATTTTGATAATAAGCATCCATTCCCCCGCCAGATTTCATGATCAGCCACAGACCTGCGTAGCCAATGACCTGTGAAATCAAAAAATGGATCCCACAGGGATATGCTACCCGCCAGATCTGTCTGACATGGCTTTGTCTGCGTCGGGGGCTCAGGCGAAAAAATCCAGTATCTCTTCAGCTGATGCCACAATCTGCAATGGCTGGGAGGCCGCAAGTTCTTCTTCTGTCCCATAACCATAAGAAACAGCCACACAATCAAGTCCTGCCTTTCTGGCGCCAAGAACATCGTGCTCCTTATCCCCTACCATGATCACCTGCTCGCGGTGATGATCCAATCCAAGGCGTTTCAAGGTTTCTTCAATCACCTCTGTCTTATTTGTTCTGGCTCCATTCATTTCACTGCCCACAATTTCGTCAAAATATTCCTTCAAATTAAAATAATCTAAAATCTGTTTCACATAATATTCTGGTTTGGAAGATGCAACTGCCAGAAGGTATTTCTTTCTCCTTAATTCCTGAAGCATCTTTTCCACACCCGGATATGGACGATTCTCAAATATTCCAGTCGTAGAATAACGCTCTCTGTAGTATTCCACTGCTTTGCGCGCAGTTGCTTCATCCATATCTGCATACTTCATAAACTGCTCCATCAGCGGTGGTCCGATAAACACTTTCAGTTTTTCAAGATCCGACTCTGGTCTGCCAAGCTTTTCAAGCGCATACTGCACGCATTTTGTGATTCCCTCACCTGACTCTGTCAACGTTCCATCCAGATCAAATAAGATTGCTTTATACATAATTCCTCCGATTTTTTACAGATAATTTTTCTTTTGTATCAAAATAATTCGTCTAAAAAACATTATAGGTCAGTATAACATTCTTTTTCTCTCCCGTCCACGTAAAATCTGCCGGTATCATAGCTGCAATCTCCAGCAGATTTATGTCATTGACAAGGTCATGTACTCTAACTATTTCTCCCTCTGTATCCCAGTCTTTTTCCTGTCCATTAACACGTACACTTACAATTTCTACCACTGCATTCTTCTTGATTCGGATTTCTGCATATTCTCCCTTTCCCAATTCCTGTCTCAAAAATAAGAGTTTCATTTTTCGCAGACATTCTGCAGGCGGCAGACGGTACTCTTCCTTGTACTCTGTTACTGTTTCCACCTCTTCTTTCGGGACTTCTGTAAATACCGGTATTGAAGTTGCTGTTGGCGCAGGAACCGGAGTTGGAGTTGGAGTCACGGTCGGTATCCATGTCGGACTCGTTTCTGCGGGAATCGATACTACCGTACTCTCAGACTTGATGATTCTGTCTTCATCCATGATCGAACTACTTACATTTTCGTTCTCTCCTCTATACCTTTCCGTATATTCTGTTACAGAAGAACGGTTTTTTTCAGTTGTTGTGGAACTTTCCCGTGCATTCCAATTCTGTACAGGCACTTGTTCATACTCCTCATTATATGAGGATACCGTTCCTGAAGTATTTTGTTCTGATTCCTGTCCGTCATTTCGTGCTTCATCTACATAAGTATTACTGTCATTCTGTTCTGGTGTATTGCATACCGGCTCATCCTCCCATTCTTCTCCGGTTCCTTCATATTCACCGGTCCCTGTTGAAACCTCAAACCCACCAAACTCAGCTGCATATGCAGCTGAACAACTTCCATACACTGCCATTATCAGTAAACTAAAAAGCACCTTCCAAAAAAGATTGTTTCGTCCTTCCAAAAATAATTCCTGCCTCCTTCTTCCATTCCTGCCATTCTTCAGCAAATGCATCTGCTATCTGCATTCTTTTTTCTTCTGCCCTGTTTTTCCACTGTCTATATACTGCTCTGCTTTCCTGATACCTGCCCTGTCTGCACAAAAATAATCCATATTCCAGATAGCCCTTACTATACTCCGGCTCATATGTTAACAGTTGCCGATAGTAGATTTCTGCATGATCTGCTTTGTCTGCCAGCTGCCCGTTCCACGCAAGCAGTTCCAGAATTCGAATCTGATCCTGTGTCTTCTGATAAACTTTTTGCAAATTCTGCAGCTCTTTTTCTATGTGAACATGTATTTTCTCTTTCCATATTGCAGAACCAGTCTGATATTCCATGGTAAAATACTGCGCGGTCACCGGTGTCAGCATCTGCGACAGCTCTGGCAGTTTTTCTCTGTCTAATCCTGAACCCAGAACAGACACAAACACCACCAAAGCTACTGCCAGCGGGAAAAGTACAGCTTTCAGCTGCAAATTCAGCGGATGAATTTTACATAATTCATTTTTTGCCTCCGCGGTACCCTGCCAGCGCTTCTCCGGCTCTGTACGGCAACATCTGAAAATAAATTTCCCCAAAGCAGGACATTTCAAAAAATACCGGAATTTCTTTTTGCCACAAAGCACTTCCATTGTTTTTCCAAGTGCATAAAAATCGCTGGCTGCACTTATCTTTCCTTGCAGCTGTTCAGGGGCAGCATATCCTCTTGTTCCCTTTGTTTCTTTATAAGAAGCACTATATGAAAAAACCGCACTTCCAAAATCTACCAGATAAAGGCGTTTCTGATCTGTCATCATTATATTTGCCGGCTTCAGATCCCCATAAAAAACTGCCGGTTTCCTGGAATGAAAATATTCCAGTACCTGCAAGGTCACATCACCTATGCACAGTATCTCCTCTATGGAAAAAACATATCCTTCCTGCATATACTCTTCCAGAGATCTGCCATGTATATATTCCATGATGATGTAACAAAAGTTACCCCTCTCTGTGTAATCAATCATCTTTGGCAGATAGGGATGTTCAAGAAGTCTGAGCAGTCCGGCCTCTCTTCTGCTGCTGGCAGGCAGCTCTTTTACCGCACGAAAAATGCCAAGTTCCAGATCACGTGCCAGATACATGGAACCTTCACCGCCTCTGCCAATCTGCTCGACAATACAATAGCGGCCTTTCAGTATGATTCCTGTTAGATCGATATCGATCGCTCCTTTCGCTGATTTTTATAAATATCTGTATGGAAAAATGTTGGGAATTCCAACTTATAGAATTTTGAGATGAAATAAGTATATCATAAAAAGGAATGGAAAATAATAAATTTTTTCTAAAAAAATCTCACCTTCCAGATGGGAGGTGAGACTTTAATTCAATTACATACGATCCGGTGCTGAGAACCCAAGAAGGTCGATGCTTGTTTCAAGTATATCTTTTGTAAGACCGAGAAGTTTCAGGAAGGATTCTTTCTGTGCCTGGTTTTCTTCGCTGAGAATCTTAGTCTCATGGTAAAAACTGTTGAATGCATTGGATACTTCATAAATGTATGCACAAATCTTATGCGGTGCTTTTTCTTCGAAAGCATTCTCAATGGTACTTCCGAATTTTGTCAGCTCCAGCATAAGGTTCTTCTGGCTTGCATTGACAGCCGGAAGGATTTCTCCTGCTTCAAGGTTTCCACCTTCTTCTTTATAACGATTGAGAATGGATTTGATACGAACGATCGTATACAGGATATACGGACCTGTATTTCCTTCGAAGGAAGTGAAACGATCAATATCAAACACATAATCTTTGGTTGCCTGATTGGACAGGTCACCATATTTGATTGCAGAAAGTCCTACAATCTCCGCTGTTTCTTTTGCATCCTGATCTTTGACACTTCTGTTCTCAACAATCTTATGGAACATCTCTTCGTCAATATCTGCGATGAGATTTTCCAGACGCATAACACCGCCCTCTCTTGTTTTGAACGGTTTTCCGTCTTTTCCATTCATGGTACCAAATCCAAGGAAAGAAAGTTTCGTCTCCGGTTTTACAAGTCCGGTCTTTCTTGCACAGCGGAATACCTGAATGAAATGAAGTTCCTGACGCTTGTCTACTACATAAAGAATTTCATCCGGATTAAAGAGTTTGACACGCTCTACGATCGTTGCAAGATCTGTTGTGGTATACAGAGAAGCTCCGTCTGATTTCAACAACATACATGGCGGAATTTCTTTGGTATCAGATTCTTCTTTGACATCTACTACCAGTGCCCCCTGATCTTCATATGCAAATCCCTGGTCTTTCATTTTCTGAACCATATCCGGAATATACGGCTGTGCATCAGATTCCTTTTTCCACAGATCAAAGGAAACATTCAGGTTTGCATAGTTTCTCTTGAGGTCTGTAACAGAAACCTGCATGATGTGATTCCAGAGAGCCATATATCCAGGTTTACCCTGCTGAAGCTGATGTGTTGCTTCAAGAGCTTCATTACGGTATTCTTCATCTTCTTTGGATTTACCACTTGCACATGGATAGATTTCCTCCAGTTCGCTGATGGTAAACGGTGCTTCCTTCGGATATTCTCCTTCGTAAGTATCGTCAAAATAAACCAGTTCCGGCTTGCGGTGTTTCAGTTCTGTAATGATCAGCCCCATCTGCAGTCCCCAGTCTCCAAGATGTACATCACCGATCACTTTGTGTCCGACAAAACGTCCGATACGTTTGATACTCTCCCCAATGATCGCAGAACGAAGATGACCTACATGAAGTGGTTTTGCAACATTCGGTCCGCCGTAGTCGATAATGATTGTCTTCGGTTTCTCAGCTGTTTTTACAGAATATTTCTCATCTGCTGCCATTTTCTTCAGGTAATCAGCAAGAAATTCTTCTTTAACCTGCAGATTGATAAATCCCGGCTTCACAACTTCTGCCATTGCAAAGATCTGACTGTCTTTCAGATGTTCAACTACATCATCTGCGATCATAAATGGTGCTTTCTTATATGCTTTGGCTCCTGCCATGGCTCCATTGCACTGAAATTCACATAAATCCGGTCTGTTGGAAACGGTAACTTTACCGTATTCCGGATTGTATCCGGCTTTTTCAAAAGCAGAAGCAAGTTCTTCTGCCATTAATTCCATAAGTTTTTTCATTTTTCTGACTCCTTATTTTATACAGTTACTTTCTTTGCGCATGCAACAGCAAGTGCTCCATGTCCGATATGGCATGCAACGCTTAAAGAAAGTGGATCCATATGGATATCTATTCCAGGAAATGCTGCCTGAACTTCTTTTTTGAATTCCTCGGCCTCTTCTTTGTTTCCTGCATAGGCCATCTGCAGACACATCTCACCGGATTCTACATATTTCTTAAAACGTGTATCCCAGTCTTCCTGCATTGCTTTCATCATAACTCTCTTTGCCTGCTTCTTACCTCGCACTTTTGCATATGCATCAAGCTTCTCTCCCTGGATCTGAAGAACAGGTTTCAGATTCAGAACCGTTCCGATCGCAGCTGCAGCCGGAGTGATTCTTCCACCTTTTTTCAGATATTTCAAAGTTTCCAGAGTAATATAGATACTTGACTCCATCTTCTCTTCTTCCAGTTTTTCTTTAATCTCTGCCGCACTCTTTCCTGCATCTCTTAATGTCATTGCATCAAGTACTGACTGACGCTGCGTAACTGAGATTCTCTGGTTATTAACAACCTGCACTCTGCCATCGTAGTCTCTGGCAAGCATGGTAGCTGTATCACAGGACGCACTCAGTCCACTGGACATCGGAATATGTACAATCTCATCATACTCTTCCAGCAGATTATCCCATAAACCACATACTTCAGCCGGACTCGGCTGTGAAGTAGATATGGATTCATCATTTTTCAGACGTTCATAAAAATCTTCCTGTGAAAGAGTGATTCCTTCCAGATACATCACATCGTTAATATAAAAAGGCATAGGCAGAACAGCGATTCCCAGTTTTCTTCCTTCATCCTGCGTAATACCACTGTTACTGTCTGTTACAATTGCAATTTTTCTCATACTGCATCTCCTCATGTATTTTACTTCATATCTGAATCATTGCATATTGATTATAGTCTAACACATTTTTTTCTCCATCTCAATTAAAATATCAAAAATGCCCCTCATAACAGAAAAAGAGATTGGAGTCTGTCTCTGATCAACAAACTCCAACCTCTGTCATTCACTTCTAAGTGCATCAATCGGATTTAAATCGGCAGCCTTGACTGACGGAAGTAATCCAAAGATCACGCCAATCAATGTGGAAAAAAGAACGGAACCAATGATCGCCGGTATACTGATAGCTGTCGGAGCCCCCGACAGTTCCGATACCACTTTGGAAAGTGCAATTCCAACAATAACTCCGATCACTCCTCCAATACTTGTCAGCATGGAGGCTTCTGTCAGAAACTGAAACAGAATCACTTTCTTTCGTGCACCGATTGCTTTTTTCAGACCAATTTCACTGGTTCGTTCAGTGACGGATACCAACATGATATTCATAACGCCGATACCTCCGACCAACAATGAAATACTTGCAATCCAGATCAGCTGTGTATTGGTGCTCTCACTGAGTTTCTGCAAGTTCTTGACCTGCTGCATTACATCATCCGCTTTATATTTGTACTTGGATGTATTGGTGTTGATTCCCTGATTCATAATATCCGCTGCTGCATTTCCGGCGGAACTCATATTATCCGTTGAATCTGCTCGGATCACGGCATTCTCAGGTTCATCAAACTTAAATGCCATGGGCCAGCATTTATTCGGAATCATGACTGTTCCCATGATCATCTGATAATATTGATTGTACTCATCAATGGTTTTGATATTTGGTTGATAATCATCATTCTGTTCTACCACACCAATAACGGTAAACGGTTCGGATCCAATCTCTATTGTTTTTCCAACAGGATCTTTTCCTGCAAAGAGATTATCTGCTGCATTGCTGTCTACCAGTACAACCTTTCGCATCTCATCATAATCCTTCTGTATAAAACCACGGCCGGATCTTACCATATATCCACAGGTATCCAGATAATTCATATCAATTCCATAAATACTTCCACCCTGAAAACTGGTATTTTCATAATATACGCTGCTGGTATATGTACGGCTGTAAAAGAATGTCGCATTCTCCACATGATCCAGATTCATAACATCTTCTTTCTGCTGATCTGAGAGAAGCGGCGGTTCCGTACCATCGGTCATTCCATACTCCGGATCATAATCACTGTCACCATAATTCAGACTCACAGAAACTGTATTATTTCCCGCACCGATCAGGTCTTCTTTGATCTGTTCACTTGTTCCCTTGATCGTAGACACGATCGCAATGATCGATGCAATACCAATAATGATACCCAGCATAGTCAGAAAAGATCGCATTTTATGAGACCAGATTCCCTGAATGGATATCCTCATATTTTCAAGCATAAAATACCACCTTTCTAATATCCATAGATCTCACTGGAAGAAACTTCCTTGGTCTTTGCACCTTCTTTTACCGTGTCACCATACGGAAAAGCAATCTTATCATCTCTGGTGATTCCACCGGTTATTAGTACACTGTAGCCGCCATTTACATTACCACCTACGGTAAGCACCTGTTTCTTCAGCACTCCGTTGTCATCCTTGTATACATAACTGGCTCCATTTTCTGACCGTACAAATGCCCTGTCCAGAACAATTCCTTTGCTCTGTGTATTATTTGTCAGAGAAATCGTCAGCCAGTCTTCGTCCGATACTTTGACGGTTTTGTCCGGAATCGTTGCAATATATGTATAATAAGATACATTTGGATTTCCATTGCCAGAATAATTATCACCTGAAACCGGATACTCAGATACATCGATCACCTCTGCTTCAAAATCACCATTCTGACTTGAGCAGTTCAGTATCGTACCTTCCTTAACCTGATCCAGCATCAGTTCACTGACTGTACCTTTTACGTAGTAACCTTCTTTGCTTTTGATCGTCATAAAAGAATTTCCATCAGATGCGCCAGTCACCGGATCGCCTACTTTTGCAACCGTTCCGTCCAGCTTGCTGTATATTACCTCTTTTTTTACTTTTTTCTCGAGTTTCTCAATATTCAGTTTATTTTCTCTGATGTCCAGTTTCAGGCTGTCAATCTTAGTCTGCTGAATCTTGATCGCCTCATCACGTGAGATAGATGCCGAACCACCATCATCTCCACCGCCGCCTCCGTCTCCGCCTCCATCAGCCGGTGGCTTCTCATAATGAGATGCCCCGTCCAGCGAAAACTCAACTTCAGAGTTATCGGTTACCATTTTTTCCAGCAGGCCTCCATCTACAAGATAATAGCCTGTGCAGGATTCTTTACGGTCCAGCAGATTTGTTATCGTATCATTTTGATGAAACTCCAGCTGATACCAGTATCCTTCTCTGCCAGGTTCCTTCGTACCATCAGCCTGAAAAGCAGCCATTTTATTCAAAAAGGATCCCTTCGCAACTACATAGCCTTTTGCAGAACTGCAGAGGAATACATATGGATCATCCTCTGTACCTGTTCCGGTATAGGGTTCTGTATTTTCATCCAGAACCTGATAAAACATCGGACTTCCATCCGTCAGATCATCTGTTCCAGTATCCGGTTCTGTGTCAACGATCTCGATTTCGTCTGTGAAATCTCCATCGGCATTATCATCCGGTATATTCGTTGGCTCCGGACTGATCGTTACTGTGGCATCATTTCCTGTCGTATCCGGCTCTTCAAACTCAACCTTCACATCTGTATTACTGTTGTCTGATGAATCTGCATTTCCATCTGAACTGTTCTCAGAGCCGCTCTCTGTTCCCTGTGTTTGTGCAGATGCACTTTCGGAATCCTCAACAGCAGTCTCTTCTGTATTTGCAGATTCTATATCTGTCTTCTCCACAGCAGCCGCCAGAACCGGCTGGATAATTGCAGCCAGATAATTGCCCTTCACACTTCCACCCGTCGAAGCAGTTTCATTACTGTCATCCATCGCACTGCTTGTATCTGTATCATCCGATGTGCTGCCGGAAGTATCCAGTGTCTCCCCATCACTTTCTTCTATCTTACCGCCGTTTTTCAGGCTGCTCAGCCTGTTAATCGCTTTATTCAGATCCTGTTCCTGCTGTTTTTGTTTCAGCTTGGCTATATTCAGTTCCATCTGAACAAGTGTCATATCAAAAGACATCAACTGATCCCCTTTTTTAACGGAATCCCCCTTTGATACATAGACCTCCTTAATGATCATATCTTTGTCTATGTTAACACTCTGCGTCGCACTGGTAACAATATTTCCATCAAGATTTGTATCATCCATGTAATACTGACCGGCCAGACTGTCAACGCTTACAACAGACACCGTTTTCTGATGAGACTTTTTATAATAGACTGCTCCGCCGGCAGATCCTCCTGCGACCAGAGCTGCGATCAGGATACCTATGATGATTTTTTTCTTCATGAACTACTTCACCTCTTTTTCCTTCAGCTCTCCATCGCGAATCATCACAACCCGCTTTGCATGTGCAGCAATGTCCGGATCATGAGTGATCATAAGGACTGTAACCCCCTCATCATTCAGCTTCTGGAAAAGCTCCATGACCTGAGCACCTGATTTACTGTCAAGTGCTCCTGTTGGTTCATCTGCCAGAAGGAGTTTGGGGTTATTTACGATTGCCCTGGCAATCGCAACTCGCTGCATCTGTCCACCGGAAAGCTGGTTCGGCTGAAAGTCTACACGATCAGCAAGTCCTACTCTTTCCAGTGCCTTCATTGCCCGCTCCCGTCTTTCTTTCTTCGGGACTTTGGCATAATTCAATGGAAGTTCTACGTTAGCAAGCGCAGACTGTCTTGGAAGAAGGTGGAAACTCTGAAATACAAATCCAATCTTATTAAGTCGGATATCTGACATATCATTTTCTGAACAGTTGAGAATGTCCTGTCCATCCAGAAAAAATTTCCCTTCTGTCGGCTTATCCAGGCATCCTATAATATTCATGAGTGTTGTTTTTCCTGATCCGGATGGTCCCATGATTGCCACATATTCTCCCTCTTCCATGGAAAAATTAACGTCCTTCAGAACCGGCACACTCATCTTTCCCTGCTGATAGTTCTTAAAGATTCCCTTTAATTCCAAAATCATTGTGCTTCCTCCGTATCCTCCTCTACCGGCATAAGATTATCATCCAGTATCTCACCTGAATCGGAACTTCCGTCTGTCATATCCATTGATTCATCCGATGAACTGTCATCCACAATGCTGTCATCAACTGCTTCCGGATCATCAACAACGGTTCCGTCATCGCTCATTTCATATTCACTGACACCCTCTGTATCAGCCGTATCCGGAAGAGGATCTTCACTGAAGCTGCTATCATCCAGCGGCTGCATATCTATGTTGCCTGTATCCATTGCATCTTCTATATTGGTCGTCGTAGACATTCCCTCCTCAAGTATATCAGACGGATATGCTATACAGGCATCCTTGGAAAGACCATCTGCAATCTCATATTCTCCAAGTTCTTCATCATGCTGTCCCAGAATCACACTACGTTTCTCCAGTTTGCCCTTCTTATCTGCTGCCCACACATACGGACTGTCTGTATCTGCATCAACAATATAAACCTCACTTAACCAGATTCCTGTCTTTTGACTTTCCTGTCCTTCATCCATCTCAATATAAACATGCTGGCCAAGCATCAGCCCGTCTGATGAATCGAGATTTACATAAAACGGATAAGTACTGGTACTCGTCTGAGAATCACTGCTGTCCGTCATTCCGTAAAAAGAATTGTTATTATTGCCGGAAGATGCACTGTCCTTATCAACCGTTCCCATGGTCCCCTTCCAGGTCTGACTGTCATCCACACGAGATCGAATGATTACCGGTTCGCCCTCAACAATGCTGTTTACATTTAATTCATTGACTGTACCTTTTATACGGTAAGCACCTGTACTCAGGATTGTAATAAATGCATTGCTGCCCCCGCTGCTGCTATCATCAGACTGAGAAAAATCTCCTGAATCTGTATCATCCACGCTGCTGTTATCCTCTGTTGTCAGCTTCGATGTATCGATTTTCTGGATAACACCATCAATTGAACTCCGGACTTCTGTATTGCCGGTCGCACTTTGGAGTTTGTCAATCTCAGCCTGCTTGCTTTTCTGACTGTATTCATTTTTCTTGAGATTCATTTTGTTTGTCTCAATCTCAATCGTATAAGAAAGCTGATTATCCTGACTTGCTTTTTTCTTTTCCTTTTCAAGCGTGGCAATCCGCTCGTTCAGACTGCTTGCCTCATTTTTCAGGCGGTCAAGGTCAAGCTGTGCTTCTTCCAGGCTCTCCTGAATGCTGCTCAGATCATATTCAAACAAAAGCTGCCCTTTCTTGACCTGATCACCGGTCTTAACCTGGACTTCTTTTACTGTCCGTCCACTCTCCAGTTCTACAGAAACAGTCTCCTGAGGCTCAACTACTCCTGCATAGCGGTTGGAAACTCCTGATGTCTGTCCGGTAAGGTCGCTTATTTTGGTTACATATACAGAATCTCCACTTGTCTCCTGCTGACCAAATACGCCCATTTTCCAACATACTCCTGCAGCAGCGCCGCCACCAATTATCAATATCCCGAGAAGGATTAAAATACGTTTTTTCATAAATCTGTGTTTCCTCCTATCAGTCCAGACATTACTGACTTAATGATACACTATTCATGTGTTTACTTTGTAAAAATCACTTTTTAACTTATATATCATATCAGATTACACCTGAAAATGAAAGAGCTGTACAAAATCATCCCGGTTTTCACAATATTTTCATAAATGTCTTCCAAAACAGCATAAAATTACCATTTTTTGACTTTTCCATGCTTATCTGATAAAATATAAAGGATTATTTTTGAAAGGAAAGATACCTATGAAGATCGCAAAAGGTCTGATGCCATTTCTGCTGATTATCCTGGCTGTCATATGTTTGACCGGCTGTTCCCACGTGGATAAGACAGATGTACAGGCAGTTATCACAAATGAACTGGATCTACTGAAAAATCTGGACTCTGATACGACCCAGAAATATGTATCCTACAAAGAACTTTTTCCCGACGCTACCAAAGAGATCAAACTCTCAAATGAAGTAAAAGAAGTCTTTTCTCTCTTCTTCCAGAATTTTGATTACGAAATTCTGAGTGTAAACGTCGACAACGATAAAAAAGAAGCCACAGCTTCCCTGCGCTTATCCACAATAGATGCAGCCTCTCTTGCCAAAGATTACGGCGAAGCTTCTCTGAAAAATGCAATTCTCAAAGCGGCTGACAGCGAAGAACAGGCTACAGAAAAAACCACAGATTCCATGGAAGAACGTTATCTCCTGCTGGATCAACTCCTCAGCAATAACAATTATGCTACCGTAGAACGAGAATGTACTGTGAAACTTTGTAATAAGGGAAGTAATGATGACAAAGACGAATGGGAGATCATACGTTCACACTCCCTGGAGAACAATCTTGTCGGCGGTCTGATGACTTATCTGTCTGATAACAACCTCCTCTCACCTGAGGAAACCCTGACCGTCTATCTGAATACCCTTAAAACAATGAATACAGAACAAATGGGCAATTATCTTGGAATCGAAAGCCTGTTCAATACTTCCGATACAGACAAGAATTCTATTGCTGCCGCACTGGTGGAGCTTTTTCACTCTACTTTTGATTTCAATATTTCCAGCTGTGACGAAGAAAGCTACAATGCTGTCATTCAGACTAAGATCACTACCTTTGACAGCAATGCGATCCTTACTGCCTATCAGAATGAACTGGATACTTATCTGAGTTCTGCCGATGCTGTAATTGATGGTTCTGTCAAACGTTATGAAAAATCCATGCAGCTGCTTCTGTCAAAAATCAAATCAAATACAGCGACTGTACAGACCGCTGCTGTTTTCCATCTTACCAATGATGGTGTTTCCTGGAAACTCCAGGACAGCAATGCTGCAATCGGAAATGCCATTTTCGGAACGCTCAGCAGTACTCCGGTATCCGAAGAAGCAAACGATACCGCTGATTCCTCTGAACAAAATTAATTTTTATACTTCAAAACGGCCGTCCCACATCCGGGACAGCCGTTTTCTTTTATATCTGCAGCCTATTTACTGCTCTTATTCTTCTGTTGTTTCTTCTTTAGCTGTTTCAAGCCCAAGTTCCTCAAGCTGCTGTTCGCTTACCACACTCGGTGATTCTGTCATCAGACAGGAGGCATCTTTTACTTTCGGGAATGCAATGACATCACGAATACTGTCAACTTTTGCCATCAGCATAACCAGACGGTCAAGTCCATATGCCAGTCCAGCGTGAGGCGGAACTCCATATTTGAATGCATTCAGAAGGAAACCAAACTGTTTGTAAGCTGCATCTTTCGTAAATCCAAGCATCTCAAACATTTTTTCCTGAATATCATTCTGATGGATTCGAACACTACCTCCACCGATCTCATTACCATTCAATACGATATCATAAGCTTTTGCACGGATTTTTCCAAGATCTCCACTCTCGATCAGTGGGATATCCTCTTCCATCAACATCGTAAATGGATGATGCATTGCTGTATAGCGGTTTTCTTCTTCACTCCACTCAAGAAGCGGGAACTCTGTTACCCATACGAAGCGATATTCGTTTTTGTCAAGAAGATCCATCTGTTTTGCAAGTTCTACACGAAGAGCACCAAGAACATCATATACGACTTTGTTCTTGTCTGCTGCAAAGAGAAGCAGATCTCCCGGTTTACCTTCCATCGCCCGAACCAGAGCATCCATCTCTTCATCTGTCATGAATTTAGCAAAGGAAGATTTGCGTGTACCATCTTCTGCAATAGCGATGTAAGCAAGACCTTTTGCACCATAAGTCTTGGCGAAATCAACAAGCTTGTCAATCTTCTTACGAGGCATGCTTCCCTGGCCTTCTGCATTGATACCACGGACACTTCCACCAGCCTCCAGTGCATTCTTGAATACTACGAATCCGCAATCTTTCACTACTTCACTTACATCATGCAGTTCCATACCAAAACGCATATCCGGTTTGTCAGAACCGAAACGGTCCATAGCTTCCTGCCATGTAATTCTCTGAATTGGAAGCTTGACATCCACATCCAGAACTTCTTTAAACAGATAAGCAAGGAATCGCTCATTTACATCGATAACATCGTCTACGTCTACAAAGGAAAGCTCCATATCGATCTGTGTAAATTCCGGCTGACGATCTGCACGAAGGTCCTCATCACGGAAACAACGTGCGATCTGAATGTAACGGTCATATCCGGAGCACATCAGAAGCTGTTTGTACAGCTGCGGAGACTGTGGAAGGCCGTAGAAAGAACCTGGGTGAATTCTGGACGGAACAAGATAATCTCTCGCACCTTCCGGTGTACTCTTACCAAGCATTGGTGTCTCAACTTCCAGGAATCCTTCATCTGTGAAGAATTTACGGGTAAGCATCATTACTTTGCTCTTCATCATCAAATTTCTCTGAAGGTCCGGTCTTCTCAGGTCAAGGTAACGGTATTTCAGACGAATTTCATCTTTTGTCTTGCTGTTCTCTTCGATCGGGAAAGGCGGAACCTCAGACTCTGCGAGAATTCTTAAAGATTCTGCACGGAGTTCCAGTGCACCTGTAGCAAGATTTTCATTTACAGCACCACCGCGATTCTCAACTGTACCGGTAACTGCGATTACAAACTCACTTCTCAGTTTGCCTGCTTTTTCAAAACCTTCCTGGTCAATGCTGCCATTTTCAAAGATCACCTGCATGATACCGGAACGGTCACGAAGATCAACAAAGACAAGACCTCCTTTGTTACGTGCCTTCTGCACCCATCCCATCAGGGTTACTTTGCTGCCGACCATATCCTTTGTTACTTCTGCACATCGGCATGTCCTGTGCAGACCTTTCATACTTTCAGCCATGATTTTTCTCCTTTTTGAAGCACTTATTTATTAAAGAATTCTACAAATTCTGTATATCCTTCCGCTGTCATCTGTTCCTTCTGGAATTTCTTATTTTTCTTCATGATAGAAATGTTGACCTGAACACCATTCTTACGTTCTTCTTCTGCCTGTTTCAGAATCGGAAGAAGTTTATCAGCCGGCATGTTCTTCTCGATCAGATATGCTTTCTTAGCTGCATTTGTCGGGATTTCATACCCTCTCTCCAGAAGCAGCATAACGATTCTCTCAAATCCAATGGAAAATCCGCATGCAGATGTATTCTGTCCGGTGAATTTACCGATCATCTCATCATAACGTCCGCCGCCACCAACAGAACCGCCAAACTCATCCATTGCGATCTCAAAGATCGGACCTGTGTAGTAAGACATTCCACGAACCAGAGTCGGATCAAAGGAAATCTTAAAGTCTGCATTTTTCACAGAATCAACTGCTGTGATGATGGTCTCAAGATCTTCTGCTACTTTCGGATCCAGAACATCACTCAGTTTTTCTTTGCAGTAACGTACACCTTCAATATCAGTTGTAATTTCTTTGAACATACCAAGATAGGTATCAATACTGTCTTTGCTGAAACCTTCTTTTTCCAGTTCTTCAGCTACACCTTCCAGACCAATCTTGTCCATCTTGTCCAGAATGATGAAAACTGTATCAAAGCTATCTTCCGGAAATCCACTGTACTGTGCCATAGCTTTCAGGATTTTTCGGTCATTGATACGGATCGTGAAATTATGGAAATCCAGTTTGCCAAGCAATGTCGTTGTTGCCATGACAAGTTCAATTTCTGCAAGATAAGTAGGCTCACCAAGAATATCAATATCACACTGCATAAACTGGCGGAAACGGCCTCTCTGTGGACGGTCCGCTCTCCAGACATTGCCCATCTGAAGTGCCTTAAACGGAGTCGGAAGCTGTCCTGCATTGTTGGAATAATATCTGGAAAGCGGTACAGTCAGATCATAACGAAGGCCTGAATCAACCAGATCAGCCTCACACTCTGCTGTATCCAGTTTCAGTTTTTCTCCTCGTTTCAGAATCTTGAAGATCAGTTTCTCATTCTCTCCACCCTGTTTGCTGCTGAGATTTTCGATATGCTCCACACATGGTGTCTCAATTGCAGAAAATCCAAATTTTCCATATGTTTCACGAATCATGTTCATCACATAATTACGAATTTCCATCTCTTTTGGTAAAATGTCTTTCATACCGGTAACCGGTTTCTTCTTTAACGCCATACTGTCCTCCTGTTATTTGTTATTGTGTACAACTCTCTGAAATGCAAGGAAAACTTCCATATCAAAATTTTTGATCTCATCGATCATAAGCTCTATCACTGTACTGACATCAAACGCTCTTCTGTAAGGTCTGTCTGAGCTCAGTGCCGCATAAACATCGCAGACACGCAAAATTCTGGCCCCAAGCGGAATGCTGTCCCCCCTGAGATTCGACGGATAGCCGCTGCCATCATAATTTTCATGATGATACAAAACACTCTGAAGTACCAGCTCTGAATACCCCTGATCCTTCAGTTCTTCATATCCCAGCGAAGAATGCATACGGACATACTTCAGTTCTTCTATCAGAAGGGGATCATTTTCCTGTCCGTTGATATAGCCGGTAAGCTTCAGCTTCCCAATATCATGGAGCATTCCGGCAATCGCCATCTGATAACAGAACTCCTCGTCCTGCCCCAGTTCGGCAGCTACAGCATACGCAAGATTACTGACAGCAATTCCATGATTCAGTTCCTCAGAAAGATCAAAATCCAGCAATCTGTCACCAGACTTGAATATTTCCGCCTGTCCCGGCTCTTTCTCTGCTGTCTGCAATACGTCCACCTCCTGCTGTCATAACCAGGTATTGATTCCTTTGCGTTTTCGTTCTATCATTTCATCAATACGGTCAATGTAATTTGTAACATCTTTGACATTTTCCACACGTTCAATACGTTTGCCCTGATCAAAGACAAGCTTGGAAGAACCGCCGGCCCCCAAAGCGATGATCGGCTGTTTTTCCTCCATAATTAGTATATTGTAAATCCCGGCTTTGTCAACCTTTGCATAGCCAACATTCTCAAAATTTCCCTTCATATTTTTCTGTCTGTACAGATAATAAGGACCCATTTCCATTTCGTAGGCTGTTTTCATGGTCATATCCATGATCTCCTGGTTGTTCTCAAAAGTCATTTCCTGATATTTATCTTTAAAAATATTCAGTCGTGCCGCCCTCTTAACAGCAAGGGAATGTACGGTTATGCTGTCTGGTGCAAGTGCTTTCACTTCATTCAATGTGTTTTCTACCATTATCTTATCTTCTCCAGGCAGACCAACGATCAGATCCATATTGATGTTGTCAAAACCACACTCTCTTGCAAGCATAAATGCCTGCTTTGTTTCCTCTACTGTATGACGTCTTCCAATAATATCCAGCGTTTCCTGATTCATCGTCTGTGGATTTACAGAAATCCTTGTAATCGGATAATTGCGGATCATCATCAGCTTTTCTCTGGTAATACTGTCCGGTCTTCCTGCTTCAATCGTAAATTCTGCAAGATTCTCGCAGCAAAAATTCTCCATCAGTGCATCCAGAAGGACTTTCAGCTGCTCCGGTTCCAACGTTGTCGGTGTACCTCCTCCAATATAAACCGTATCCAGTTTTCTGCCTTTTGCTTTCATGATTGCAGCAACTTCTTTTATCTCTTTGCAAAGTGCTTCCAGATACTGGTTCACACGGTTCTTCCACTGTTTCAATGGATAGGAACTGAAAGAACAGTAAAGACATATACTCGGGCAGAACGGGATTCCCACATACAGACTGTAACCATTTTCATAATCAATATCTTTGAGAATCTCTCTTTCTCTGTTCGCTATTGTGATCGCAAGTGCTGTTTTCTGCGGACTCACCATATAGCGCTCTCTCATTTCCTGTGCCGCTTCCGTATTCTTCATACCAGATTCAATCAGTCCCATTGCAAGTTTCGCCGGCCGGATACCTGTCAGGTTTCCCCACGGAAGTGTTTTCCCCGTCAGCTTTACTAATAACTTGTACAGTGCAATCTTAACAATATCCTTACGCTCCTTACGAATCGCATGTGCACGTTCTTTTGCCTCACTGTCATCAGCATCCACACAAGAAATAAGGGCATCCGAAGACTGCCCTTCTATAAACTCTGCACTTGTCACGCCTTTATTCTCATGTTCCTCATACCGGATCACACAGGAATCACCCTGCTTTTCAATCCGAAAATAAAGATCACAGCCCGCTTCCTCTTCTTCATAGAAAGAACAAATCTCACTTCCCGGATAAAACGCACGGATCAGTTCATATATATCGTGTTCAAACTCTCTGTCCTGAAACAGAATACCAATCTTATACAAATGGATTATACCTCTTTTCATAACCAATCGTTGTTGACGTATCATGTCCCGGATAAACTTCCGTATCATCCGGAAGTGCTTCCAGCAGTCTGTGCAGACTGTTTACGATTGCCGCGGTGCTTCCCTCCGGAAAATCAGTTCTTCCCACCGACCCACAGAAAACAGTATCTCCGCTGAACAAAACTCCTTCATCTTTCAAATAATAGCAACAGCTTCCTAACGTATGTCCGGGAGTCTCGATCATCTGAACCGAAAAACCTGCCAGTTCCACAACCTGAAGATCCGTAAGATACACATCCGCCTTCAATGTATAGCTGCTCGTGTGAAATGCTGTCAGATTGATTCTTGGATCCTGCAGCGTCTTTTCTTCTTTGGCACATGCATAAATTGGAATATTATATTTCTTTTTGATTTCTTCTGCTGCAAGAATATGGTCAAAATGACCATGTGTCAGAAGAATTGCAACCGGTCTGCCCTGCATTTCAAGAACCTTCTGTTCGATTCTGTCGGCATTATCGCCCGGATCAACGATCAGCATTTCTTCTGTTTCTTTATTTTTCAGGAAGTAACAGTTCGTAAACACACTTCCAACAATACATTTCTGTAAATCCAGTCTTTTCATACTATTATCCTCATCTAAATCAACCGGTTGTACGTTCTACGTCGATCACACTTTCTACCTGACGTATCTTGGCAACAAGTGATGAAAGCTCTTCTTTGCTTCCAATCTCAAAGCTGATTGAAATCGTCGCCTTTTCCTGCTTGCTTGTACGGCTGTTAATGCTTCTCATATCAATCTTTCTCTCTGTAAAGATTTTGGAAAGATCCACCAGAAGACCAGTACGGTTATTTGCATAGACCTGAATCTCAGCCATATATTTCTCAGAACCTTTATTGTCCGTTGGCTGCCATTCAGCTTCGATCAGACGGGATCGATCCATTTCCGACATATTCAGCACATTCACACAATCTGTACGATGAATGGTAATTCCCCGTCCCCTTGTAACAAATCCAACGATTTCGTCTCCAGGGATCGGACTGCAGCACTTTGAAAAACGAACTGCAACATCATGGATACCTTTTACAACGATACCACCTTTGTTTTTGGTAACATGCAGTTTCTCCTGTGCTTCCCCAGTAGCCTCCAATACCTGCTCGTCTGTAAGATTCTTCTGATTTTCTTTATCATAAGCTTCCATCAGCTTATTGAAGACCTGTCCTTCTTTCAGACCACCATGGCCGATTGCAGCCAGTACAGAATCCCAGTCACGGAATCCATATTTACGCATAACGGATTCCAGGAACTGCGGTTTTGTATAGATTCCAAGTTTATATCCTTTGGACTTGGCATACTGTGTCAGCATGTCTTTGCCTTTCAGGATGTTATCTTCTTTCAGTTCTTTCTTGAACCACTGATTGATTTTATTCTTTGCCTGTGTGCTCTTGACAAGATTCAGCCAGTCACGGCTCGGTCCCTGTGAATTCTGTGAAGTAATGATCTCAATACGGTCCCCATTTTTGATCTGATACTCAATTGGAACCAGTTTACCATTGACACGCGCCCCAACCATACGGTTACCAACAGCACTGTGTACACTGTAGGCAAAATCAATCGGTGTAGATCCATTTGGCAGGTTCTTGACATCTCCCTGCGGTGTGAAACAATAAACACTGTCTGCAAAAAGATCTAAGTCATTCTTAAGAAGACTCATAAATTCTCTGTTGTCAGACATATCTTTCTGCCATTCCAGAATCTGACGCAGCCAGTTCAGTTTCTCTTCTTCTCTCTTATCAACAGGTACTTTACCATCGGATGATTCTTTATATTTCCAGTGTGCAGCAATACCATATTCCGCAGTCTTGTGCATCTCAAATGTGCGGATCTGAATTTCAAATGGCTGTCCGTTCGGGCCGATCAGCGTCGTATGCAGAGACTGATACATATTTGGCTTCGGCATGGCAATATAGTCCTTGAACCTGCCCGGAATCGGTTTATACATCTCATGGATGACGCCAAGTGCCGCATAGCAGTCTTTGACAGTATCTACCAGGATACGTACTGCAAACAGATCATAAATCTGATCGATCGTCTTGTCCTGGTTGACCATCTTTTTATAGATACTGAAGAAATGTTTGATTCTTCCGTCAACCTGCGCTTTAATGGATGCCTCATCCATATGCTGCTTAACCTGTTTGACGATATTGTTTACAAACTCCTGTCGTTCACTTTTACGAAGAGCAACTTTATCCACCAGATCATAGTATACATCTGGTTTCAGATATTTCAGCGAAAGGTCATCCAGCTCTACTTTGATTTTGGAGATACCAAGTCTCATAGCGATCGGTGCATAAATATCCATCGTTTCACGGGCTTTTTCCTGCTGTTTCTCCGGTCTCATATACTGCAGGGTACGCATATTATGCAGGCGGTCTGCAAGCTTGATCAGAATAACACGGATATCCTTTGCCATGGCAAGAAACATCTTTCGAAGGTTTTCTGCCTGAAGTTCTACTTTATCAGCTGAATAGCTTAACTGTCCCAGTTTGGTAACGCCATCCACCAGAAGTGCAACTTCTGCACTGAACTCCTTCTCTACTTCTTCTATTGTCATCCAGGTATCTTCAACTGCATCATGAAGAAGACCTGCAACGATCGTTTCTTTGTCCAGCTCAAGATCTGCAAGTATGATTGCCACACAAAGAGGATGTATGATATACGGCTCTCCTGATTTTCGCTTCTGATCTTTGTGGGCTTCCCTGGCCACTTCGTAGGCTTTCTGTATCATGGAAATATCCGTAGAAGGGTGATATTTCTTCACGCTGGCTATCAGCTCCTCATACAAAACCTCCGGGCTGGTAAAATCCTGCATGGTTTTGACCGCTGCATCTGCTTTTTTTACGGATTCAAGCTTTTCCTGTTCTGCCTTGTCCATTGTTTTTTCAAGCTGTACATTCTCTTTCTTATCTGCCATTATCTCCCACCTGCCTGCCGTTATTTATTACTGTTCACGCTGTTGCCGCCGCAGAATCATTTACCTTCGTATCTGATCACAGAAGCCACATCATAACCAGCGAGTCTTTCGCGTCCTTTTAATCCTGCAAGCTCCATAAGGAAAACAACTTTGACTACTTCACCGCCAAGTTCTTCTACCAGCTTAATTGCAGCTTCCACCGTACCACCGGTAGCGATCAGGTCATCAATGATTGCTACTTTCTGTCCTGGTTTGATAGAGTCTTTGTGCATCTCTATAGTCGCACTTCCATATTCCAGATCATAGCTTCTGGAAACAGTCTCACATGGAAGTTTGCCTTTTTTGCGAACCGGTACAAATGGTTTATGAAGATTATATGCAATCGGCACACCAAAGATAAAGCCTCTGGATTCAGTTCCTACGATCACATCTACATCCGTATCCTTGAGACAGTCCTGCATGGAATCAATTGCAAGCTGAAGTCCATCTGCATCCTGCAGAACACTTGTAATGTCTCTGAAAATAATACCCGGTTCCGGAAAATCCGGAATACTTCTTACGTAATCTTCTATTGTTTTCATTTTTGCGTACCTCGCTTTTCTTTACATATAAATCTGGTTTATAATTATATCACTTTTTTGTGACAGAATCAATGACTAACCCATTTTGTCGGCTGTTCAGACCATTCTGTGTAAATTATGAAGTAATTTTCTGCAACATAAAAAAGCCACCTGCATCACAGGCAGGCAGCCTTTCTAATTCTTAATTGTTCTTTTATTAGCTCCAGATTGCAGAGTAAGCTTTCAGTATTGCATCTGCTCTGGCAGTTGTTACTGTATTCAATGCTGACTGGATCGCCTTATATGTATTCGGGCGCTGGCTGCTCAGTGCAGCTCCATTCAGCATATAATCCTTCACAGATTCAGCAAAATATTCCGCAGCATTCTGTGTTGCATATGCTTTGTTATATCCTGTGAATTTCGCTTTTTCACTGTTATATACAGATGCGAATGCACTGCTCTGATCTACGTTGCCTGCAATAAATGCAAGGAAATGTCCAAGCTCATGATAAATTGTCTCATCTGCTTCCTGGATCGTGATGCTTCGTGATCTTGCATCAAAATGTCCTGCATAAGCGGCATTCGGATCAACCGTTACCGTAAATCCCATTCTTGCATACGCATTCAGTACTCTGCTGTCCATCTTCGGTGCAATAGAAGCAACATTGCTGATCGTATGCTTGGATGCCTTCTGACTGGAGGTCTTTGCTGAACCAGAGTTCTGAGTTCCGGAACTCTGGAATGAAACTTCCTGCGTCTGCGCATTCTGATGTGAAGCTGCAACTGTTGTTGTAGTCTTGACTGTTGTTACTATTTTCTGTGTGACAACTTTCTGTTTGGATTTCTTTGTGTACTTCTCAGTCGTTGCTGTCTGTACAGTTGTCTGTGTCTTCACAGTCTTCTTACCACTCTTCCTGGTTTTGGTAGTTGTTTTTTTCTTTTTTGGAAGTTTTTTGGTGTATGACTTCTTCGATGCTTTTTTCAGTTTTACTTTCTTTCTCGTTGTCTTCGTTTTTCTTTTTGTCTTCGTTGTTACCTTTGGCTTTGATGCCAGCGGAGTATCATCACCGGTAATTGTTGTTTCGATCACCGGATCCGTATAACTGGAAAGTTCTGGTATGTCAGAAGACTGCATCACCATCGAAAAACTTCCTGCGGCAATCACCGCGGCTGCTGCAACACATCCTGCTGCAACTTTTTTCCTTGTAAGGAATTCTTTGATTTTCATTTTTCTTTTCATATTATCACACCTTTCAGATATCGACGTATGAAATACAATATTGTTCACAGCAATCCGGTTGCCGGAACATCAGAGTTATTCATATTTTAACACACAAAAAAACCGTTTAATTAAATTAAACGGCCGCATATGTTAATTCAGATTCTCTCTTCTGTAGTCCATAATACGTCACTAAATCGGAATTTAATGCGGCAACCGGCTGCCTTAGTCTCACGACCTTAGACCCATGGCTTTGCGTCCCTGCCTTTCAGCAGGTTTGCCTTTATGCTATAAGTATAGTTTTTTTTTCAGTGAATGTCAACGTTTTTTCCTGTATATTTCACATTTCTGTAATAATTCAAAAAATCAAAAACCTCTTAAGGAATATTGCCTGTAAACATCTACTCTGCTATACTTAACTCAAAACAAACACAAGTAAATATTTCATATTATCAAGGAGCAGTCACATGAACCGATTCATTCGCTTACGACTCCTTGCCATGATATTGTGTCTGCCTTTTCTGTTAATATTTATTTCAGGCTGCGGATCTTCTTCTCCAAAAAAAGAGGAACCTCCTGTCTATTCCCCGCTCCAGGTCCTTGTTCCCGAAGCTACCGGAAAAGAAACTCTTGGCTCATCACCTATGATACTGGATGTATCCAATATCAGCCAGGGCTACTTTATTGCCCAGTCCGATTCTTCTGACCTGACATGCAGTTTGCAGATCATTTCTCCTTCTGGTGTACTTTATTCTTATTTTATTGCACCCGGAGAATCCGCAACCGTCACTTTTACAGAAGGCAGCGGTGATTACACAATTACCGGTTACCAACAGGTACAGGGTGACCAGTATGCAGCTCTTTACAGCGAAACAGTTACCGTACAGCTTGAAAATGATTTTCTGCCTTTTCTCTATCCAAATCAATATGTAAACTTTACACCGGACAGCAAAGCTAGCCAGCTTGCGCTCTCCCTGATCGATGAGGACACCGTTGATGTAGATGCATTGCAGCAGATTTACGATTATGTTGTGTCAAATCTGACTTATGATTATGAAAAAGCAGATACTGTGACCACCGGATATCTTCCCGATGTCGATGAAACCCTGAAAACAGGCACCGGCATCTGTTTTGATTATGCCGCGCTCACCACGGCCATGCTCCGAAGCTGTGATATTCCATGCAAACTTCAGATTGGTTATGCCGGAGATATCAAGCATGCCTGGATCGATGTATATATACGCTCCAAAGGCTGGGTCAATCAGGCAGTATCCTTTAAAGGAGATACCTGGACACTTATGGATCCTACCTTTGATTCCAACAGTGATGACAAAGAAGCTATTCAGGATTACATTGGAGATGAAAGCAATTACACTGTACAATTCACACGTTAATGGCAAAGGAGATTTTTTATGAAATACACATTAACAGCCCGGGAGCTCAGTAACTTTTTCGGGCAGCTTGGAATGCTGATTCATTCAGGCATTTCTGTAACAGAAGGTTTGGCGATTCTTCAGGATGAAAGTCAGACGGATACAGACCGTGAAATCACCACTGCCCTGCTCACTTCCATGGAAGAAACCGGAAGTCTTACACAGGCAATGGAAACTTCCGGAAGATTCCCCCATTCTTCTGTTTCTTATATAAAGACCGGTGAAGAAACAGGATGCCTGGACGAAATTCTGAACAGCCTGGCTCTGCACTATGAACAGGAGCAGGAAGTTTCCGAACAGATTCGAAGTGCAGTTACCTATCCCCTGATCATGCTTGGAATGATGGGAATCGTTATCGTCGTTCTTCTTGTAAAAGTACTTCCTGTATTTCAGCAGGTCTTTCAGCAGATGGGGATGGAAATGAACACACTTTCTCTTGGATTACTGAAAGCCGGAAGTATTCTCAGCAATTATTCCGGTATTTTCCTGATATTGGTAGTTCTCTTGGTTGGTCTGATTCTTTTTCTCAGTCTGAGCGAAAAAGGACACACTTATCTGAGAAACGCAGCCTACCACTTACCAGTCTTTCGCGATATCCCACTGGCTGCCGATTACGGGCGTCTTGCACAGGGACTTTCTCTCGGGCTGAAAAGCGGTCTCACTCCAGATACAAGTCTTGAACTGTCTGCCGAAATGGTTTCACATCCTCTGATTTTGAAGCGACTGGAAAAAACAGGTCATTTACTGGAAGAAGGCACTCCGTTTTATCAGGCACTGACAGATTCCAAACTTTTTACCGGTATGGAGGGAAGACTGATTTCTGTTGGTTTTCAATCTGGTTCGGCAGATGAGGCACTTAATCAGCTTTCCGTAAAATATCGTGAAAAAGCAGTTGATCTGATTTCGGAAGCAATCTCCATCGTTGAGCCAACGATTGTCATCATCCTGTCCCTGCTTGTCGGTCTCGTTCTGCTTTCTGTAATGATGCCGCTTCTGGGTATTCTCTCTGATATTGCATTGTGAGGTGAGCTATAAATGGAACTCTTTGACAGCCACAGAAAAAAATTTTTACGCAGATTCAGTCTGTTACTACCTCTATGCTTTCTCATTCTGATCAGCAGCATTTTTTTCATCAGCGTCAGCTTTGCATCCGATGAAACCCTTCACAAAGAACAACAGGCACTGGAACAGGCACTTGAAAATGGTGCTATCCGGTCATATGCCATGAATGGTCAATATCCAGAAAGTCTGGACCAGATTCTGAATGATTACCACATAACTTATGACCACTCTCGTTTTGTTGTCGAATATACCCCAAACGGTTCCAACCTGCTTCCTTATATAAGTGTAATTCTGCTGTCCGATACTGCCGGACATGGAAAGGGGGCTGCCAAATGAAAAAAAGGCTTATCACCAGACATCCAGTTGCTGAACTGGCTTCTCTTCTGCTTTTTGGCATTTTTGTTCTTTTTCTTCTGCTCATGCTGCTTTTTTCAGCACGCATTTATCAGCAGACTGTAAAAAATACAAATGCAGAAAATACTCTCGGTACTGCTGTTTCCTATCTTACAACCAAGTTCAGACAGCATGACACAGTAAATGGAATTTTCACCGGCAAACTGGATAATCTTTCTGCCCTTTGTTTTCGTGATACACTGAATGATCAGGATTACATCACTTATATTTATCTTGATCAGGGTAATCTGAAAGAACTCTTTACCTCAGACAGTTCTTCTGCCAATGCATCTGCCGGAACAACGATTGCTCAACTTTCTGACTTTCAGATCTCTGAAAGCAGACCTGGTTTTTATTCTTTTGAATTAAAAGATTCTGAAGGAAACAAAGAAACTTTTTATCTCCATCAGAATTCCGTTTCCAAGGAGGCATCATGAAAAAAATATCCGCACATTCAAAAACAAGTCTCTTTTTAATGGAAATGATCTTTGTTCTGCTTTTTCTGGCACTTTCTAGCGCTGCCTGTATCCGTATCTTTGCTGCTGCAAAAAACAATCATATACAGGCTCAGGAATGGCGTCATATACAAACGCTCACAACTTCCGTTGGTGAAATTCTGGAAGACAGTGACGGAACCGCAAAAAGCTTTGTCTCACTGTTTCCTGATGGACAGATTCAGGACAATCTCATCGAATGGTACTATGACAGTTCCTGGCAACTCTGTTCCGATTCACAGGCTTCCTATAAAATGGAACTTACATTACACGAAACAGCGAACCCCAGACAGGGAACCCTTACTTTCTATCACGCCACAAATGATATACAGATTTACACAATTGATCTGGTTTTTCCTATTATTGAAAATTCAGACAAGGAGGCCAGCTCATGAAAGACCATAACAGCTTTTTTACTGCAACGGGAATTCCCTCTCTGTTTCTGATCTTTTCCGTGCTTTGTCTTGCAGTGCTTTCTTTGCTGACACTCGGAAATTCCCGTTCAGAATTAAGCACCGCCCGTAATTCCATGCAACAGACAGAAGATTATTATAATGCCTGCAGTCAGGCTTCCACAGTTATCAGTGAGATTCAGACAGAACTCACAGATGCCTACCAACAGGCCACCGATCAGAAGAATTATCTTGCCCTTGTCGGACAATTCTGCAAGAATCATTCTGAGCTTACTTTTGACGAGGAAAAGCAGACATTGCTTTTCGCCGAATCACTCTCTGACACTCAGCAGCTCACTGTCTGCCTGAAGGTTTTATACCCGGAGAAATCCGGGGATTCTCTGATACAAATATTACAATGGAAAACAGACACCACGGCTTCCTGGACTCCGGACACCAGTCAGTCTGTTTATAAAGGAGGCACTCATGAATAAAGAACAAATTCTGGAATTTCTCTCTAAGGCAGCAGATCTGCACGCTTCAGATATTTTTATTATTGCAGGACGTCCACTTTCTATAAAAACCGATGGACGTCTTTCCACCTATGGTGACCGTCTGATGCCGGAACAGACCAGTGAAATTCTCGAAGCAATTTATCAGATGGCGAATAACCGTGATATCTCACGACTGCACAATACCGGTGACGATGACTTTTCCTTTTCTATTCCAGGTCTGTCACGTTTTCGTATCAATGCTTACAAACAGCGTGGTTCTCTGGCCGCAGTCATCCGTGTCATTGCATTCCAGCTGCCGGATCCCGCCGAGCTTTCTATTCCCGAGGATGTCATGAGTATTGCTGATCTGACAAAAGGCATGGTTCTTGTAACCGGATCTGCCGGAAGCGGAAAATCCACAACCATGGCCTGCCTTATAGATCGAATCAACCATTCTCGCGAAGGGCATATCATTACGCTGGAAGATCCTCTAGAATACCTGCATCGACACGATCGTTGTATCGTAAGCCAGCGTGAGATATGCACTGATACAGAAAATTATATTACTTCCCTGCGTGCTACCCTTCGCCAGAGCCCGGATGTCATTCTTCTTGGCGAAATGCGTGATCACGAAACCATTCAGACTGCCATGACAGCTGCCGAGACCGGTCATCTCATCCTTTCCAGTCTGCACACACTCGGAGCCGCAAATTCGCTCAACCGTATCATAGATGTTTTTGAACCATCCCAGCAGCATCAGATCATTATGCAGCTTTCTATGGTGCTTCAGGCTGTCATTTCTCAACAGCTGGTTCCGGATGTCAACGGCAAAAATATTCCTGTTTTTGAGATCATGCGTCTTACTCCCGCTATCCGGAATATGATCCGTGATAATAAAATTCATCAGATCGACGGTGTCATTTCTTCCAGTCCCGGACAGATGCGCTCCATGGATCAAAGCCTTTTTGAATTGTACAAAAATGGACGCATCACAAAAGAAACTGCCATCAACTACGCAATGAATCCGGAAATGCTCCGCAGAAGACTTGGATGATTTTTTCTTTTGGAAGCTTCCTCACATAAAAAATCCGTCTCAGGCTTATCACCTGAAACGGATTTTTTTATTGCTTATTTTTTTCTGATCAAGTATCAGCTCTTTTTGCCTCCGAAACGTTTTTTTACAAAAACTACAATTGCTACGATTGCTGCCAGAAGAATAATCACGAATGGAAGAATCGGTGTATTATCTCCTGTCTTAACTGCAGTCTTAGCTGTAGAATTTGACGAACCAGATGTTTAATTTTATGCTGAAATATCATATTTGTCGAAATTATGTGCAATTTTGTGTGCAATTTGCATTATCATACAGTGTATTTACGAAAACTTTACGAAACTCCATACTTTTCTCTTATTTCAGTGCCAAAATCAGCAATAATTCTTTATGACCACCTGCAGGTTTTCTCTTCCCTGAAAAACATTAATTTCAGGATAATATGTAACAGATATGGTATCATGCGCCTGTACAAAATCCACGAATTCCTGTGCTTCTCCAAAATATACTGCATCCATCTTTATTCCATTTTCATCTATAAGAAGCATCTTTGCCACATTCCTGTTTCTGCCCAAAACACGAATCCCCACTGCCCGAAGATTTTTCTGTGCAAACAAAGGTTTCGAGTTCCCTTTACCAAATGGTTCCAGCACCTTTAACTGTTCTGTCAGTTTTTTAGAAAGATAGGAAATTGGCATTGACACATCGATCATAATTTTGGGAATCAGATCCTGTTCTGTAAGGGTACAGTTATCATTCAGACGTCTGCGGAAAAGTTCTACATTTTTTTCCTCCATTGAAAGTCCGGCTGCCATCGGATGACCGCCAAACTGCGTGAGCAGATCACTGCATTTCACCAGTTCCTCATACATAGAATATGCCTCGATTGACCGCCCGCTTCCCTTTACTCCGTCAACTCCTTTCGTCAGTACGAACACCGGCTTATTATATGCTTCACGGATCCGTCCTGCAATAATACCAGCAAGGCTCTCATGACAGTCTGGAAGATACACTACCAACACTCGGTCCTTACCGAGATTATTTTCCTCAATGCTCTGAATCGCCTGTTCTTTTCCTTGCTCTGTCATGGCTTTTCTGCTCTGATTCAGATCATACAGATCATCCGCAAGCTTCATTGCATCTTCCATATTATCCGCAAGAAGCAGTTCCAGAGATCTTGCTGCTGTATCAAGCCGTCCGCTTGCATTGATACATGGGCCAATAACAAACCCTACATGATATGCCGTAATCTCTGCACCTTCAAGATTATTCACACAAATCAGTGCTTTCAGCCCTTCAAAAGAAGTAGAAGAAAGTTTTTTCAGTCCTTCCTTTACAATGATCCTGTTCTCTCCCTGCAGATCCATGACATCACCTACTGTTGCAATTGCTGCCAATTCAAGAAAATCCCATATCTCATCACTGTCAATCCCCAATCTTTCATATAACGCCCAGATCAGTTTCCACGCAACCACCGCCCCGCAGATATTTTTATTCGGATACAGACAGTCATTCTGTTTCGGATTCACCACTGCATCTGCTTTCGGAATGATCCAGATTCTTCCATCCTCTGTATCGCGGAAAGGAATATCATGATGATCCGTAACGATCACAGTGAGTCCTTCTTTTTTTGCGTATTCTATTTCAGCCGCAGCTGCAATCCCATTATCGCAGGTCAGTATCGTATCAATTCCATCTTCCAGTGCTTTATCGATCAGCTGCTCATGCATTCCATATCCGTCTTTTACTCTGTCCGGAATGTAAGTATCCACATTTGCATTAAGTCGTTTCAGACCTTTCAACAAAATGCAGGTAGCTGTCACGCCATCTATATCATAATCTCCGATGATTCGGATCTTTTTTTTCTGCGTAATTTTTTTCTGAAGGATCTGCACTGCACGTTCCATATCCTTCATCTTCCATGGGGATGGAATTTCCGCAAGTGTTCCATATAAATAGGAATGAATCTCTTTCATATCCTGTATATCACGGTTTCGTATCAATCTCGCTATCACAGGATCAATTCCAAATTCACTGCCTATTTTTTGAAAATCTGCTTTCTTATTATATACCATCCACTTTTCCATAATGATCCTCTCTGTTTATCAACCTATCCATTATTAAAACACAAATCCCGGGGCAGCAGTCTGTCCCGGGATCTGAGATGTGTTACTGTTCACTCCGTTCACAGCAACTTAATTGTTACTTTTTATGTTTCGGATTATGCATCCTTATTTTCATCTTTGGAAGCATTTTCTTTTGCCGCTGCTTCCTGTGCCGCCAGACGTTCTGCTACTCTCTTGCGGTTTTTCTTTTTCGGCTGATCTGAATTTTTCTTTCCTGATTTTGTATCCTGGCTGTTATTATTCTGTTTTGCAGGAGCTGCAGTATTCTTTGCTGCTACAGCCTGTGCAACAGGTTTCTTATAATAGCGTTTCATTACCAGCCACAGAGCACCTGTGATGCATACAGAAGAGTAAGCTCCACAGATAACACCTACCATCAGAGGAGCTGCGAACTCACGTATAGAAGATACACCCATGATGTACAGAACAGCTACCATTACGAAAGTTGTGAAAGAAGTGTACATACTTCTTGTAAGTGTCTGTGTGATACTTTCATTAACGATCTCTTCAAGGTTTGATCTGCTTCCCTTCGTATTCTCACGAATACGGTCGAAGATAACGATCGTTGCGTTGATAGAATAACCTACGATGGTAAGCATGCAGGCAATGAAGGTATTACCTACGGAAATTCTGGAAATTCCATAGAATGCAAATACAACCAGTACGTCATGCAGCAGGGCAAGTACTGCACTGCTTGCGAAACGGATATCTTTGAAACGGAACCAGATGTAAGCAAGCATGCAGAGTGTAGCCACAATCACGGCAACAACTGCATCTCTTCTCATCTCGGAACTTACTGTAGAAGAAATACTTTCTGTTGTGATCAGAGAATCATCTACATTAAATTTCTCAACAAGTGCATTATCCAGTTTCTCACGTTCTTCCTGAGAAAGCGTACGCGTCTTGATAACTACCTGATTTGTTCCTACAACTTTAGTCGGCTGTACATTCTTATCACCTGTAACTTCTTCAACGACAGGAGTTACTTCAGAGTCAATCTGCTTGATATCCATGTCTTCGTTGAATGTTACAGTTGTTGCAGTACCACCTGAGAAGTCAAGTGCATAGTTCAGAGCTGTTCCATCTACGTTGTGATGGATTGCCATTGCAACCGGACCACTTAAGATCAGAATGATGGAAATAATGAAAAATACTTTTCGTTTTCCAACAAAATTGAATACTTTACGCTGTTTTGCACGACCGTAGAATTTCTCATCATGGAATCCTACTGCATAAAGAGCATTCATAACAAAACGTGATACAACCAGAGCTGTAAACATGGAAACTACGATACCAAGAGCCAGTGTATAAGCAAAGCCCTTAACAGTACCGGAACCAAGCCACATCAGCACGAGAGATGCGATCAGGGTTGTGATGTTTCCATCGAAGATTGCGCTGAACGCTTTTGAGAAACCGGATTTAATAGAAGCTCTTACAGAGTTTCCGGCTGCGATTTCTTCCTGAATACGTGCGTAAATGATAACGTTCGCATCAACCGCCATACCAATACCAAGAATGATACCTGCAATACCCGGAAGAGTCAGTGTGATGTCAAATGCATTCAATGTAATGAGTACGATCGCTGTATACAGGATCAGTGCCACACCGGCAACAACACCCGGCAGACGATACATAATAATCATGAAGATGATTACAATAACAAGACCGATCAGACCAGCCATAACACTGGTGGAGATTGCTTCTTCACCAAGCTGTGCAGCAACTACGCTGGAACGAAGTTCTTCCAGTTCGATGCTCAGAGAACCGATACGGATATAGGAAGCAAGATTCTGTGCTTCTTCCACACTGGACATACCAGTGATCTGTGCCTGTCCACCTGTGATTGCTTCGTTTACCTTCGGTGCGCTTAAGATCTGATTGTCATAAACGATCGCAATCTGTTTTCCTACGTTTGCTTCTGTAGCATCTGCAAATTTTGTCTTACCTTCATCTGTAAGTGTCAGGCTGACTGCATACTCTCTGGAGCTGTTTTTGTCAGACTGGAATGCACCACCCTGGGCATCTTTTACATCTGTACCTTCCAGAACGACGGATCCGGATTCACGAATCTCGTCCAGACTTCTTGCCAGTACATAACCGCTTCCTGTACTGGAGAAGTTTGCATTACCGTCATCATCTGTCATTGTGATAAAACACAGAGAACCCGGTTTTCCAAGGTCATTCAGAATCGCATCTGCATCTGTAACACCAGGAATCTCTACAGCGATACGGTCGCTTCCTTCTTTGTACACCTGTGCTTCTGTACTGTACTGTTCAACACGCTTCTGGAGTTTATAAACAGTATCTGACATGTCTTCTGCACTTGGGTTGCTGTCTTTTGCCTGATAGGTGATACTTACACCACCAGACAGGTCCAGGCCGGTCTTAATGTTTTTTACAGAACCGGTACCTGTTGGTCCGAGGCCAATCCCGGCCGTGTAACACAGAAAGACTGTGATAATGGCGGTCAGAAGCAGCACAACAATTCCTTTGCTTTTCTTCATTGTTCTTTCCCTTCTTGCATTATTTTATTCCGCTAATGCGGCCTTTATCATGATTGCGCACTCCACTCTCTTACGCTGAAGTTCGCATCCGATACCATAATTGCCATTTATATCTTTCTGAAAATGATAAGCATTGGCAGCACAGCCACCACTGCAGTAAAATCTTGCGAAGCAGTCCTTACAAGCTTCTTTTGTGTAAACATTACATTTACCAAACTTATCACGGATCTCCGGATGTGTGATTCCCTCATCCACATTTCCCATAAGGAACTGCTCTTCACCAACAAACTGATGACACGGATAAAAATCACCCCAAGGAGTTACTGCAAGATACTCGGTTCCTGAACCACATCCTGAGAGACGTTTGTAGACACAAGGTCCACCGGTCAGGTCAATCATAAAGTGGAAGAAGTTGAAACCTTTTCCGGCTTTTTCTCTGGCGATCATTTCTTTTGCCAGTGCATCGTATTCTTCCATGATCTGAGGAATATCCTCTTCTCTGATTGCATATTCCTCTGTATCAGCTGCAACTACCGGTTCAACAGAAATCTGTTTGAAACCAAGATCTGCAAGGTGCAGAACATCTTTTGAAAAATCGAGATTATGATGTGTAAATGTACCACGCACATAATACTTGTCCTGATTTCTGGATTCCGCAAATTTCTGGAATTTAGGAATGATCAGATCATAGCTTCCTGCGCCCTTACGGAACGGTCTCATATAATCATGAACTTCTTTACGTCCGTCCACACTGAGAACAACATTTCCCATTTCTTTATTACAGAACTCCATAACTTCATCATTGAGAAGAACACCGTTCGTTGTCAGTGTAAAACGGAATTTTTTATTATAGAGTTTCTCCTGCTCTCTTCCGTATGCTACCAGGTCTTTGACAACCTGCCAGTTCATCAGAGGCTCTCCTCCGAAGAAATCCACTTCCAGGTTCTTTCTGGATCCGGAATTGGCGATCAGGAAATCAAGAGCTTTCTTTCCTACTTCAAAAGACATCAGTGCTCTTCTTCCGTGATACTCTCCTTCTTCGGCAAAACAGTATCGACAGGCCAAATTACAATCATGGGCAATGTGCAGGCACAGTGCCTTTACTACTGTCTGTCGATTCTCTGTAAATTCATCAATAATGTTTTCGTATATATCTCTGGTAAACAGCATACCCTGTTCTTTCAGTTTCTCACACTCGGAAACAGAAGTACGGATATCAGCCTCAGGATACTGATCTTTTAATTTGTCAACAATCTCCTGCTCTGAAAGTCCCTCTTCCATAAAAGGAAGAACTTCGTATGTTACAAGGTCTACCAGATGAATACATCCACTGTTAATATCCAGAACAATGTTATAGCCATTGCTCTGATATCTATGAATCAGACTCATCTTTCTGAAAATCCTTTCCTGTAACTTTTTGTTCATAAGAATAAGCAGCGGATTTCACTCCGCTGCTTACTGAATGTTCTGAACCTGCTTATTTGTTCTCGCAGCTCTGATTTCCTACAGTACAGGAAGTTTTGCATGCTGACTGGCAAGATGTCTGACATTCACCGCATCCACCTTTTTTCACTGTGTTCTGCAGGTTCTTTGTATTTAATGTTTTGATATGTTCCATTATATATCCCTCCTTATGTATAATTATCTGGGCATAGTATAGCATAAAATCAGCCTAATTAAAAGCATTTTTTTATCAGGAAAGCATCCCTCCAAGGGTTCCTCCTCCAAGACACATAAAAAATGTAGTCACCAGATGTTGGAAGCTCATATCCCACTTTCTCTGTACTGCAAAAGAAACAGCTGCAAGTAACACAAAATAACATAAGCCTACCAGAAATCCCCACCGATATTTATCCTGACGAAGTATCTTTCCTGCCAAAAATCCTCCTGCCAGGCAGGACAGCACATAAATCACTAAAATTCCTACCGTAACTGGCCCTTTCCCTATGTCAAGTTTGAATACCAGTAATGCCAGCAGGAGCAGGCAGACACCCGACAGAAGATATGCCAGAAACAATGATCTCAAAATTGCCTTTACCTTCATAAAAAAGCCCTCCCATATTGAAATATATGGAAGAGCTTTGCTTCATATGTGCAAAATGCTATGCAAAATATTATTTTTTCTTCTTAAGATAAACGAGTACTGCTACAATTACCGCAGCTGCGATGCCAATGATCACAAACGGAAGGATCGGAGTATTATCTCCAGTCTCAACTGCTCCTACAGAATTCCCCTTACTGTCTGCTTCACTCTGGTCAGCAGAGTCAGAAGTACTGTTCTGATTTTCAGATGTGGATGCCTGAACAGATGTATTATTCGCTGAACCGGATACTGTATTACTTGCATTATTTGCGGTACCGCCAGATGTACTGCCGGTATTTGTGGAAGCTGCTGCTGTTGCCTGCGGAGTCGTTGTCGCGGTAGAAGTTGTACCGGAAGAATAGCTTCCATCTTCAATTTCTTCTCCTACAAGTGCCTTGCTTCCTGCAATTCCAAACGGGCTAAAAGAGTGTGTACTGAATACCATTGTACTGCCCTCAACACTTGGCACGATTGTTTCCATAGCACCACTGTCCAGAAGATGCTCAATTGTATAATCATATCCGGCCTTAACAGGAACTGTCACACTCAGATATTCACCATCTGGGATCTCATACTCTGTATTGTTTTTCAGATCCCATAATTCAAAATCATAAGATTTGAATACATTTGCTTCTGCTTCATTGGTAAATTCATAATTCTCACCACTTGCAGCCCTGAACTGTACGTACCATGGAAGATTAATCCCTGATACAGAAATGCCATTGCATGTGTGATTTTTTTCTGCTATCTGTGCTTTTTCTTCATCAGACGGCTCTGTGTCTTCCTCAACCGACTGAGCTCGGTCATCTGCTGTGATATCTTTCTCTGTTCCATCAAAAATATTGTCTTTATCAGCCTCCGGAGTCACTGTAGGTTCCGGTGTATCTGTCACTGATGGTGTCTCAGTAACTTCTGCGATATCTGCAGGTCCCGGTGTCTCAACGGCCTCTGGTGTATCTTTATCTTCTGACGGAGTTACTGTTACAGCCGGTGCTTCCGTATTCTCAGTAATAATATTGTCTGTATTATCATTATCCGGTGTTTCCGTCACTTCTGGGCTGTCTGTATCTGCGTTATTCTTGTCCTCCGTGGACTCAGAGTCTGCTGTGTTCTCGGTATTTTCCGGGTTTTCCGTTACTTCCGGAGTCACTTCCGGAACAGTAGTTTCCGTATTTTCTTCAGTATTATCTGTCGTGCTGGCCTCTGTGTTTTCTTCTGTGTTTTCTTCTGTGTTTTCTTCTGTGTTTTCTTCTGTGTTTTGTGCAATATTCTCAGTATCTGCAGTTTTCTGCTCTGTCTGAGTCTCCTCATAATCTGAATCCTTACTGATACTGCTTACAACAACTGTCACACTGCTGTAAATTGCATCTGACTGCCCATCCCAGCCGGAAATCTTCGCCAGATCAGCAGCATTATACGGGCGAAATACAACATCATAAGTCTGCACTCTCGCTGACGGTACACAAGACCCATCTGCCCAGGAAAGTGTTCCATAATCACTCTTCGGAAGTGAAATATCTGAAAGAGGAACCGGCTGATCAATCGTAACATTATTCGGGATCAGACTGCTGACCTGTACGGTCGATGTATCGTCTCCCATTACTGTTGCAAATGAAAACTGACTTGTTACAAGTGCTGCGGTAAGTGCTGCAGCAGCAATAAACTGCACGTTCTTCCTCTTTTTCATCATAATCCTCACACCTCAATCTATATTCATTACTGCCAGACAAAGCCATTATATGCCGGCAGCTTCATATTATTTATGTAATCTTTAAACAAAAAATGTAACTTGTTTCTATATCATATATAATTCGAATTTAAGTACTGTAATATAAAAATATCTATTTTGTCGTATATGAAACTTTTATCTTTTCGTAACTAATTTGTAACACAATATTTTATTTTACGACACAAGCATTATATCACAGTTCTACTTTTTTCGACACCCCCAAATTATTTTTTTTATATTTATCAAAATTACATCATTAGTGAGAATTGAGTGACTATTCTGTTTACTTCTGCAAGAACTTCTTTTATTCCTCTCTCAGACTCTATCCAATTATCTCTGGTAATGCCATCAACACAACATGGGCATACCCGAAACTCAGTGTCCGGATATGCCCTCTGATAATACATTAAGGCTCTTCTAGCATGATAATTTTTGCAACAAATAATTGCCTTCCTTATATTAATACCAGCCTGATCTGTAACTTTTCTGGAAAACTTTGCATTTTCCCAGGTAAATGTCGCCTGATCTTCCTTCAGAACAGCATCCGCCGGCACACCATTCTTCATCAGTACATCCTTTAAAAATTCCCATTCCGTCTGATACTCTCCATTGTACCGTTTCTGACCAGTCAGTACTCCGCCAAATCTGCCTGCAGAAATACTGTATTTTCCACTTGGCAGTACAAATGGAGCATATTTTTTCGCATACAGCTGTGCCGCTCTCTCTGCCATCTGTGAATAACCATTGCCGGGTACAAAAATAATATCCGCTTTCTCTGGCTTATTTTCTGCAAAAATGAACTTACTTGTTTCTTTTATGAACTCTTCGTACATATTCGATACCTTCTCTTTTGGTTTATTTTGTTACAATGACCGTACTATATCCTGCATCTCTGAGGCGTTGTTCCATATTTATTGCATTTCCGATCTGCTGAAATGCACCAACCTGTACTTTATATAAATCATTTTCATTCAACAGAAATGCCGGATATCCCTGATCTGTCAATTGATAAAGCATACGGTCTGCATTCTCTCTGTTCCGAAATGCACCGGTCTGTACCCGATAATACAAAGGAGCTTCTATCGTTTCTTCCGATAACGTTCCTAGAATTGCGCCTGCAATCGCCTGTGCTATTTCATCTTTTTTCTCATCATATAATGCATTATCCGCATCTGAGTTTATAAATCCGGTTTCAATGAGAAGAGCAGGCATTCTGGTTCTTCGCAGAACGACCAGTCCCGGACGTTCTTTTACTCCTATTTCTCTGAATCCAAGTTCCCCCAGTGCTCCAACAATATTTTGTGCCATCTGATACTTAATTCCACTTTTGTCATATACCAGAACTTCTACGCCCTGATATTGATTATCTTCAGGGCTGCTATTCCGATGAAAAGAGATAAAATAATCTGCACCTGACTGATTTGCGATTCTTGCCTTCTCAAATGGCGTCTGGTAAATATCTTCTGTTCTAGTATATACCACATCCACACCATTGTCTTCAAGGATTTTTCCTACCGCTTGTGCAAGTGCAAGATTATCATCTTTTTCATTTCTTCCATTATATACAGCACCGGGATCCGTTCCGCCATGTCCCGCATCCAAAACAATTTTATAAGCCAATTTTGTATCTCCTGACTGCTTTTTAATTAGTATATGCACACACTGATAAAAAGCATACGGGATAATCAGATTGCTTCAATAATAGCTGAACTGACCAGTTTCCGCATTGTAATGGTACACATAATAGGTAAGAAAATCTTCTTCCGGTGTCGTTTCCTCTACAGTCTCTGCCAGAACCTCTTTTAGCTTTCTTGGATCTGCACTATCTTCGCTGTGTATCATTACTTCATGAATACTTGTAAACACCATATAAAAACTGCCACCAATAAGTTTCCCCAATCGCTGCGCAACTCCGGGTAAAAAAACAGCCACTGCTCCATTGGTCCGGACAGATGTACTCAGACAATTTCCTATTGCATCTTTCTTCAAAGACATATCAAACAGCAGATTCATAAAATTCTCGCCTTCATAATCCAAATTATATAGAAGTTTCTCCCAGCAATAAATTCTTGGCGGCGAAATAAAATACGTATTCAAAAGTGCCTCATTAAACACTGACTGTTCATCCTGCTCCCATTTCTGTAACATATGTTTTTTTATTTTAATGCTGGTACTGCATCCATCCAGTTCTCCCATCCGGGCATATAATACCAGTGCAATATCCCCAATGGTTCGAAAAATTGCATTCTTCAGTTCATCTCGATATTTAACCACATTCATCAGGCGGATAAACAGATCTCCCTTTACCTTTTCGTAACTGTCCAGATTTTTACTTTTCTCAAAACACTCGGAACGAGCAAGCGTATCTAATCTTTTCATAATTTCCTGTATGATATTCTCCATGCTCCATCCATTTTGAAATTCATCATACAGATCTCGCACATAAAGTGCACAGACTTCATAAACGCCTTCCTTCTGTCTGTTTTTCAAAAGCAGTCTGTCACCCGAAGTCGGAGGATATTCCTCAGCCTTCTTATAACAGATCATTTCTTCTTCATAAGAAGTTTCCTTAAGAAGACTCTGTCTCAAAGTGTCCACGAAGTTTTCGTAACCGTTTTCCATATTCAATTCCTCATCTTTCCTGAATTATTCGGGCGATCTGCCCATGACTTAAATAGATTTGAAAAAAAGAAGGAAGCAGATGCTCCCTTCAAGAGTTGCTGTATCTAGAGGATACCGCATAATATTGTTTATGTAAAGAAAATTCGTTCGACAAAATTCGTGGATATCGACAATTGTTTTTATAACATTTCTTATTATAAAATACTTTAGAATAAAATTCAGATCAGGTCAGTTTCATTCATAATAATCTGCCCTTTGCCTTCCAGATATGTCAGAAAGCCCTCGCATCCCCTGACTACGTCGCGATATGTAATGTCAAAATTTCCTGTGTACCATGGATCTGCGATATCGTCGTGTTCGTCCGCATAATCCAGCAGAAGGCTCACTTTCTTTTCCGGATCTTTGCCTAGAATCCGAAGCATATTTCTTCTGTTTCGCTCTTCCATTCCAATCAGATAATCATATTTATTATAATCTGATTTTTTAAGCTGTACTGCCCTTTTCCCTTCACATGTAATCCCATGTTTCGCCAGTTCACGCTTCGCCGGTGGATATACCGGGTTACCGATTCCATTCCAGATTTCCTCTGTACTCGTCGCCGCAGAGGCGATGTAGAACTGGTCACCTAGTCCACGTTTGCTGACTATATCCTTAAAGATAAATTCTGCCATTGGAGAACGACAGATATTGCCGTGGCAGACAAATAACACACTTATCATTGCTTAAAACTCCTTGAAATGCTGTATTTACGCTGTTTGCAGGCATTTTCCGATAATCTTCAATCCTGTCATTTTCCTGTATATCACAGCATAAATTCGTATATTTTCTTATCCAAATTTAGTAACTTCTTAGTAATAACCAGCCTGGAAAACAGGCTTTCTAAGAACCTTATAATCAGATTATTTTTAATTCTTTTTTCTATTATTTTATCATACTATGCCAGTTTTGCAATCCTATTCATCTCTTCTTTTGCATCAATTAATCCCAGATGCGTATATACATTTAACGTAACCCCTATATCAGAATGTCCCATTAAATATTGGAGTGCTTTCGGATTCATTCCAGCTTTCGCCATATTGGAACAATATGTATGCCTGCATACATGAGGCGTGATCTTTGGCATTTGTTCCTCATGAGTACGATTATACTTTCCTAACGCCCACTGAAAATGTTTTTCCCAATGGAGTGCTACCTCAGGCATATCTTTTTTATCCAGGAATAAAAATCGACTATATCCATCTATAATCGGCTCAACCCTTACTTTTTTACGGTTTTTCACAATCTGTTCAAAACATTCATAAACTTCATCTGTCATCGGCAACATTCGTGTTCCACTTGAAGTTTTGGTATCTTCAATGACGTACTGCATTCCTCTGGTTCTCTGAAGCTGATGATTCACATTGATTTTTCTCTCCTGAAGATCAATATCTTTCACTGTCAATCCACAAAACTCAGAAATACGAAGTCCAGTCTTAAACAAAATAAACATTCCATTATAGTATTTTGAGTAATGGTCATCATTTCGGATAAACTCCAGAAATAACTCTTCCTGTTCTTTTGTAATTGCCTGTCTTGTAACACTATCATTTACGACAACTGTACATAATTGAAATTCAAAAGGATTCTTGCGCAGTAAATCATCTTCAACTGCCATCTGAAATGCAGGTCTTACAATTCCACGCACACTGTGAATGGAACTGTATCCTCTTCCATCTGCTTGCAGCTTAATAAACCATGCTTTTGCATCCGACAATTTTATTTTATCTATTCTTCTAGTTCCGAATTCTTCTTTTTTTATTATATTGATCACAAAATCATAGTTCGCCTGAGTGTTATGACGAACCCCCTTTTTTTGTCCAAGATATTTTTGAACCAAATCCAAAACTGTTAAATTTCCTCCGTAAGGTACTATACCATCATGCAAATCTCTCTGGATATTTTTTTCTTTTTCCCTTAGAGCTAAGCATGGTCTGCATCCAGTTGGCAGAGAATCTGTTGGCTCTAATTTCCAACTATACAAAAACTTCTGCTTTCCATAACAATCTGTATATACAAACGCATATCTTCCATCTTTTCTCTGACTTTCTCCGTTTCGTAAAATTCGACCTTTTTTATCTCGTCGTTTTTGGTCACGTTTTGTTTTACCCAAACGTCTTCGCCCCTTTCTACGAAGAAGCCCTAGCACGATATAGGTATTATATCATACCAGGGCTAACATTTCCACTTTAAAGCGCTAAATTGTTCGTATATTTTTTACAAAGACGTAGTCTGATCCAGAAAGGCCTCAAATTTCTTA